>CEUZ01292225.1_pt1 | contig 42230 bp, 40 predicted proteins | sample 361511 | NCBI WGS metagenome assembly CEUZ01 (sample SAMEA2622822, study PRJEB7988) | marine metagenome | biome: marine biome (ENVO:00000447); feature: surface water layer (ENVO:00002042); material: "saline water (ENVO:00002010), including plankton (ENVO:xxxxxxxx)" | depth 5 m | reverse complement strand
GCGGTGTGTTCAGCGGGGCTTTGCGTCCGCCTTTTGCGGCCAGATCAGGTAGTGCGGCCAGTGCGTTTTCGGCCGATCCATAGGTTTCTAAGAGTTGGTGAAAGGTGACAGGGCCAACATTTTCTGTGCGAATAAGTTGAAGCCACTGAATAAGATGGGTGTCTTTATCAATCTGTTTTTTGGGATGGTGAAACAGGCTGGTCACTCTTTTTCTTTTGTCCGATCTTGGTTTCAGTTCCGTTTAGGATACGTTTTATATTATCGCTATGGCGGATAAATACAAGGGCGGTGATAATTGCGCACAATCCGGCGGCCGGCGCGGAGTAGAGGATATAGGCCGCAATGGGTGCAATTGTGATTGCGATAAGGGCCGATAGCGATGAAATGCGCGTGATAAATGCCGTTAAAAGCCATCCTAGTCCCGCAGCAAGCCCCGCAAGCGGCACTGCGGCGAAGAGCGTGCCAAGCATTGTGGCAAAGCCTTTGCCGCCTTTGAAGCCAAGCCATACGGGAAAGCAATGCCCGATAATGGCGCCAAGGCCGCATAGGATGCCTGTTTCAAGGCTGGCGCCTGTTAGGGCGGTAAAACCAAGGACAGTGAAGGCGCCTTTGCCGCTGTCGAGGATGAGGGTCAGTAACGCCAGAAGTTTATTGCCTGTGCGCAGGACATTTGTCGTGCCGATATTGCCTGAGCCAATTTTACGGATGTCACCGTATCCTGCGGCGTAGCACAGTACAAGGCCAAAGGGTATTGATCCTGCGATATAGCCAATCGCCGCGGCGAGTAAGTTCAGGGTTATTACGCTATCCATTGATGGCGATATCCAGTGCGGCCATGCGTGTTGGCACGCCGTTAGCGACTTGTTTGTGATAGATGAATTTTTCGTGATCGTCGGCCAAATCGTCCGAGATTTGCAAATTACGCAAGAATGGGCCGGGGTCCATGACGATGGCGTTGCTTGCGGCGCCTTCGAGTTTGTGGTGCGTTAGGCCGTAATCTTTGAAGTAATGGAAATCATCAATCAGGACTTTGTCCATGCGTTCCTTTTGCGGGCGGATCGTCATAACGACATTTGCGCCTTTGATGCCTTCGCCAAGATTGTTGGTTTTTTCGATGCCCTCGGCAGGCAGTTTTTCTGGCATTAATTCAGGCGGTGCGATGATGGTGACGCTGGCGCCCATTTTTGTGAGGAGCTGCATGTTAGAGCTTGCCACGCGTGAGTGGCTGATATCGCCGATGATGGCGACCTTAAGGCCGCTGATGTTGCCGAAATTTTGGCGAATTGTCAGGGCATCCAGCAGAGCTTGTGTCGGGTGTTCGCGCCAGCTGTCGCCGCCGTTGATGACAGGGCAGTTCATGCGCTTGGCAACATAGACGGGCGCGCCGTATTCGCTGTGTCGCAGGACAACCGCGTCAGGGTGATACGCGTTGAGCGTGTCGATAGTGTCCATAAAGCTTTCGCCTTTGGCGAGGGAGCTTGTATGTGCGTTCCAGTTGATCACATCAGCGCCCAGTCGTTTTGCCGCCATTTCAAAGGACGTCAGTGTGCGCGTTGAATTTTCAAAAAACAGATTAAGGATGATTTTGCCCTTAAGGCACGTGCCGTCATATGTGCCGTCCTTTAATTGATCGGCGTACATTTGTGCGCGCTCAAGAATGGTTTCGATTTGATCGAGGCTTAATTCATCAATACCAAGGATATGTGTCATATTATATGCTTTCCGTTTCTTTCGTGACTTTAGCGTTTCAGGGTGTGTTTGCAAGTTTTTTGTTATGTGCACTGCATTGATTTCAGGGGAAATTATGACTTGCAATTTGGATGGCTTCGCGATTAACTCGTCCCTTCGAGTGAACACCAAGGTAAAGAGGTTTTTTCTATGGGCTATAAAGTCGCAATCATGGGCGCCACTGGTAATGTAGGGCGCGAAGTTTTGAATATTTTGGAAGAGCGTAATTTTCCAGTGGATGAGGTGATTGCACTGGCGTCATCACGTTCGGCTGGCAGCGAAGTTTTTCTGGGCGATAAGGCGATTAAAGTTCAGGATTTGGCAACGTTTGATTTTAAGGGCGTTGATATTGTTTTGTCCTCACCAGGCGGTAAGATTTCTGCGCAATATGCGCCGAAGGCGGCTGAGGCTGGTGCGATTGTGATTGATAACACGTCACATTTTCGCATGGACCCTGACGTGCCATTGATCGTGCCTGAGGTCAACCCAGAGGCAATTAATGATATTCCGCGCGGCATTATTGCGAACCCGAATTGCTCGACCATTCAGATGGTTGTGGCGCTGAAGCCTTTGCATGAAGCGGCGAAAATTAAACGCGTTGTCGTGAGTACATATCAATCTGTATCTGGCTCTGGTAAGGCGGCGATGGATGAGCTGTTTAATCAGACCAAGGGTATTTATATGAACCAATCGCCAACGCCTGAGGTTTACCCAAAGCAGATTGCCTTTAATGCGATCCCACAAATTGATGTCTTTATGGATGACGGCATGACCAAAGAAGAGTGGAAAATGGTCGTTGAAACCAAAAAGATTTTGGATAAATCGATCAAGGTTTGCGCGAACTGCGTTCGTATTCCTGTCTTTGTTGGACATGCGGAAATGGTGAATGTTGAGCTTGAGGGCGAGCTTTCTGCGATTGAAGCCAAAGAATTGTTCCGCAATGCGGACGGTGTGACGCTGGTCGATCTAGAGCAAGAAGATCTGGAATTTGTAACGCAAGCAGAAGTACAGGGCGAAGATGACGTTTATGTCAGCCGTGTGCGCGAGGATATCTCAGTTGAAAATGGCCTTAATTTCTGGTGCGTATCAGATAACTTGCGTAAAGGCGCGGCGCTGAACACTGTGCAGATTGCCGAGCTTCTCGTGAAGAAATGGGAAGAAGAGGGCCGTTAAGCCCTCTGCCTGTTTTTCTTATTACGTTTTCTTTTTATGTGACGTTTATTTGTTCCACGGCATTTGCTTGAGCAGCATAGCAAGGCCGCACCATCCTGTGACGCCCGCGAAAAGCAGCGCCGCGCCCAAGATGCCGGCAATGGCAAAGCCGATTGTAATGCCCGTAAAGCCAAGGATCACGAGGAGTGCAATAAGGCTGCCGACGATGATTTGTACTTGTCGAAAGATGCTGATGCCGACATCTGCGGCCTTGCCGATGGTGGCGAGGCCTGCTTGTTTCCATCCATTGATGCCGTCTTCTAGGTTGAGGATTTCGTTGTTAATGCCGTCAATATTTTGTGCGGCAACGCAGGCATGTTCGCCGCGCTTGCCTTTTAGGCATTGAAAAATCAGTTTCTTGTTTGCGGGCAGCGGCGTGCTTTTTAGAATGTCGCTGATTTGACCTAGGGGGATGGATGTTGCGTAGGCGATGTGTTCTTGGCTGAATTCATCGGGTTCGCGGACATCCAGTAAGATGGCCTCGCCATTGATAATAAGGGTGTGGGCATCTTTTGCGTTAATGGGTTTTGGCATGTTGTTATAAATCCTTATTTTTGACGTTTGTTATTTTAGACTCTGGAATGCGCGGTGAAAATCGCGTATTGTCTTTTTGTTAAGATATTCATCTTAGACTGAGTTATTCAACTGGTTTTATTATTAAACGTCTATTTGTGAGGGGACTTTTATTATGAGCGTTAAAACACCGATTACCGTAGCCAGAGGTGATGGCATTGGCCCAGAGATTATGGATGCGACGCTGAAGATTTTAGATGCGGCGGGCGCTCAACTGGATATTGAGGAAATTGAAATTGGTAAGGCCGTGTATGAGCGCGGCGTTAAAAACGGGATTGAGGAAAGCTCTTGGGAGAGCCTTCAACGTACAAAAGTCTTTTTAAAGGCGCCGATTACGACACCACAAGGTGGTGGTTTTAAATCGCTGAATGTGACGATCCGTAAGAGTTTGGGCTTGTTTGCGAATGTGCGTCCATGCGTGGCATATGCGCCGTATGTTGAAACAGATCATTCGGATATGGATTTGGTGATTATTCGTGAAAACGAAGAAGATCTTTATGGCGGCATTGAGTATCGTCAGTCACAAGATGTGATGGCTTCGTTGAAATTGATTTCACGCCCAGGGACTGAACGCATTGTGCGTTATGCATTTGAATATGCGCGCGCAAATGGCCGTAAAAAAGTGACATGTATGACCAAGGACAACATTATGAAGTTGTCTGATGGTTTGTTCCATAAGGTCTTTGACGAGATTGGTCAGGAATATCCTGATATTGAACAAGATCACATGATTATTGATATCGGTACAGCGAAGGTTGCTGCACATCCTGGTATGTTTGATGTTGTTGTCTTGCCGAATTTGTATGGTGATATTGTTTCTGATGTTGCGGCTGAGGTGACTGGCTCAGTTGGTTTGGGAGGCTCGTCAAATGTTGGCGTTGATTTCGCAATGTTCGAAGCCGTTCACGGTTCTGCGCCTGATATCGCGGGTAAAGGGCTTGCAAATCCATCTGGTTTGTTGCTTGGCGCGGTGATGATGCTTGTCCACATTGGTCAAGGTGAGGTCGCAGGCAAGGTGCATAATGCATGGCTGAAGACGATTGAAGATGGTTATCACACGGGCGAGATTTACCGTGAGGGCATTAGTAAGGTGCGCGTAGGTACAGATGATTTCTGCAAAGCCGTGATCGAGCGTTTGGGGCAAAAGCCAGAAACATTGCCGATTGCCGATTATTCAGGTACGCCTGCGGGCGGCATGAAGTTGCCACCGCTGAAGGAGTATCCGCCTGTTGAGCGTAAGCGTATTGGCGTTGATATTGGCTTGAACTGGGGCGTTTGTAATGCAGAAATGCTGGCCGAAAAGGTGCAGGAATGTGTCACAGATAACCTGAAGTTACAGATGATCTCTAACCGCGGGACAAAGGTTTGGCCGAATGGTCGTCCTGAAACATTCTGTGCGGATAACTGGCGTTTACGCTTTAAGGCGGATGACGATGAAGAAATTACAACATCACAGGTGATTGCCTTGATGGATCGTATGAATAAAGCTGATTTGAACTTTACTAAGTCAGTGATGCTGTATTTGTATGACGGAGAGCCAGGCTTTACCGTTGCGCAAGGTGAGTAGATATCCTTGCGTGATTTTGAAATGCGGGTTTGTTATACTATGAAGATGCGTACCCGTATTTTTTTATTTTTATGTATGATGATGTGCGTTGTGGTTTTTGCCGCAACGCCTTTGCGTGCGCAAACGGATGTCGTTGAATTTGATCGCGATATTCCTTTGCTGCGTTTGTGGGCGCAATATAACTCTTATGCTTTTCCGCGTGACCTAAAGGAAGCGAGCGAGGTTGTTCGGAATTATAAGGGGCCAGTTGAGCCCAAGGTTCCAGAAGTCACTTTTTATGAATTTGACTCGCCGCAACATTTGCAAGGGCGTATTGATGGGTTGTTGCATGGGATTAAAATTACGTTGCCGCCCGAGTATGATCATTACGGCTATGAAGTGCGCCGTTTTATGAACTCGGTTGGACGTATTCAAATTTACAGTAACCGTTACGCGATTGAAGATGAGCTTGTGAATATTGAAAAAGCATGGGTTGTCTTCCGTTATTGGCGCGAGGCCCTGATTGCCGAGATAGAAGCGATTGATGAAGGCATTAAGGCAGATGCGACGACGGGTTCAAAAGTAAAGACGATGTTTAATGTTAATCAGGCTGTTGTGAAGGCGTTTATCATTGAAATGCAGGCATGGTTGAATGCAAATCAGGCGCTTCTGACGTTTTTGGCTGATAACCGTAAGCTTTACGCGTTTGAGCAAGGTAACTTTGTTTTTAAATCGTCACAGGCGGCGAGCCAATTTGTTGCGCTGTTTGGTGCGCGCGAACGTGCGAAGCTTGAGATGCGTGAATACGATCCCTTCGGCAAGATTGTTTATTAATTAAAAATTACTGTGTTTAGGTGTGTGTCGGCGAGGGCGCATTTTTTGCTGCGTCGATTGTATTCGACAGCAAGTATGCAATCGTCATCGGGCCTACACCGCCTGGTACAGGTGTAATTGCGCCAGCAACGTCTTTTGCTGCGTCAAAGTCAACGTCGCCGCAAAGTTTTCCGTTATCAAGGCGGTTGATGCCGACATCAATAACAATGGCGCCTGGTTTGATCCAGTCAGCCTTTACCATTTGGGGGCGTCCTACTGCGGCAATCAAAATGTCGGCTTGTTTGCAGACGTCTTTAATGTTTTTTGTGCGCGAGTGCGCGGTGGTGACGGTGCAGTTTTCAGCCAAGAGGAGCTGCGCCATTGGTTTTCCAAATAATAAGCTGCGGCCAAGAACAACGGCGTTGAGGCCAGAGAGGTCTTTTTTGACAGATTTAATTAGGTGCAGCGACCCTTTAGGTGTGCAGGGTGCAAGGCCGGGCAGGCCAGCAACCAGCGCGCCTATGTTTGTAAGCGTCAGGCCATCGACATCTTTTTCAGGTGCGATCATCTGGATGAGGGCGTCGCTGTCCAAGTGTTTTGGAACAGGAAGTTGCAGCAAAATGCCGTGGACATTTTCATCGTTATTGAATGCCTGAATTTGTGCGGCGACTTCGTCTTGTGTGGCGTTTTCTGGCAGGCGTGCTTCGAAACTGTGGATGCCGACGGCTTCGCAGGCCTTGATTTTATTTCTGACATACACATGCGATGCAGGGTCATCACCAACTAAAATGACGGCGAGGCCAGGCTGCGTTGTTGAATTTTGGAATGTTGATTTCAAATCTTCACGGAAGTCAGCGGCGATTTGTTTGCCGTCAATGATGTGTGCGCTCATGATGATCCCTCTTTGTATGGTCTTTTTTTATGTCTAATTTTTAGATAAGGATGCTTATAAGGATGTAGCGCGCAAATGACAAGCCAATTAGTGCAACAAGCGGCGTTAAGTCAATGCCGCCGATGGCTGGTACGTATTGGCGGATCTTGCTGTAGACTGGCTCGGTTAGTTTTTCTAGGCCACCAACCAGTTTTTGTGCTTGTTCGTTTTGTGTGTTGATGACGCCAAAAATAGTCAGCCAGTGTAGGGCGACTTGTGCCATGATGATGAAGTAGGCAATGTTGAAGGCTAGATCAATAATGTAAACGAATAATCCCATGGCGTTATCTTTCTACGCTTTGCGTTAATGAATTGTTTGCTTCTTTGATAGATAATGGTTCTTACGCACGAGTACAAGAGTAAGCAGAATGAATTTATTACGAAATTACAGGTTTTTATGGGTTTTTATGGTGTGTGCGCTGCCTTTTTCTGAGGGGTACGCGGCGAATAAAAATCAGTGTGATATGGCTGCGCCGACTGAGATTAATATTATTCCTGAAACAAATGAGGTTGCCTATGACTATGCGCGCAGCTTGTCTGACATTCAAGAAACGAAAATAGATACAGTTGATCCGTATGGCATTCACTCGAACAGTATTACGCAAGGTTTCATGGAGGGGCAGATTTCTATGAAGCGCGAGGTTGAAATGGATTACGCCGCCGTTAAGGGCGGGCGAGAGGTTTGTTTATGGTATAAGAAAATTGATGTAAATCTGCATATTGATCCGAAAATTGTTATCGCCAAAGAAGTACGCCGCAGCCGTTGTATGCGTGATGCTGTGCTGGAGCATGAGCATAAACATGTTGATGTTGACCGCGCAGTGGTTAATCAATCTGCGCAAGAGCTTGGTAAGGAGCTGTATGATCAGTTATCTGCAGAGGGGTTCGTTGTTGGCCCTGTTCCTGCCGCGCAGGCACAAGCAAGAGCAGAGCGCATGGTCGCGCGTGTCATGCAAATTACGGAAGATAATTATAAACGTTTGGCAGAGCGCCGCGCGCGCCTGCAGCAAGAAGTTGACTCGCTTGAAGAATACGAACGTGTGAAGGCGGAGTGCCCAACATTTTATAATAATAAAAAATTACTGTTAAAAAGGGCGCTGAAGGCGAAGCAAAACGCGCGATAGTTCTTAGGTATAAAATATTACATGTGCGCGCTGAAGGCAGGGGGCTTTAGCGCGCTTTGTTTTGTGCGTGCGGTGCATAAAAAATGACCGCTTTACCCTAGAGCAAAGCGGCCTATTTTAATATGAGCGTAACAAATTTAAGAGGCGCAGAGCATTTTGAGTGTGAGCTTAGAGGAGATATGATCTGTACCTATTCTTATCGTATAATTTGAATGTGGCACAAATAAGGCAAAAATAAGGTCTTGTTGTGAAATATGAAAAATACAATAAAAAGAATGGGTTGGATATTTTCGTAATCTATACGAAAGTTTGTTATTAACTACTTTTTCACCTTTGATAAGCATGATATTATTTGCACATCAAAAATGTGGTTGCTGCTTCGCAGTCAAATATACAACCAGGGGATTATAATGACACAGACCGGAAATGATACATTAGGCACGCGCCGTACGCTGAGCGTTGATGGCAAGGATTACGATTATTACAGCCTTAAGGCCGCTGCCGAAAAAATTGGCGATGTATCGCGTTTACCTTTTACATTAAAGGTGCTTTTAGAAAATTTATTGCGTTTTGAAGATGGACGCTCTGTTTCGACAGAGGATGTTAAAGCGCTTAAAGGGTGGCTGGATAAGAAATCATCCGATCACGAGATTGCTTACCGTCCTGCACGCGTATTGATGCAAGACTTTACTGGGGTTCCTGCTGTGGTTGATTTGGCCGCCATGCGCGAGGCGATGACAGCTTTGAATTCAGACCCGCAAAAAATTAACCCGCAAGTTCCTGTTGATTTGGTCATCGATCACTCGGTGATGGTTGATAAATTCGGAACGCCGTCTGCGTTTCAGGCGAACGTTGAAAAAGAATTTGAACGCAATGGCGAGCGTTATGAATTTTTGAAATGGGGGCAGGGCGCGTTTGAAAACTTCCGCGTTGTACCGCCGGGTACAGGTATTTGTCACCAAGTGAACCTTGAATATTTGGCGCAAACTGCGTGGGTGAGCGAAGATAAGCAAAATCCGGGCAAACAAGTTGTGTATCCAGATACATTGGTTGGAACAGATTCGCATACAACAATGGTGAATGGTCTGGCCGTTCTGGGTTGGGGCGTCGGCGGTATCGAGGCCGAGGCAGCAATGCTTGGTCAGCCGATTTCGATGCTGATCCCAGAGGTTGTTGGTTTTAAACTGACAGGTAAGCTGAAAGAAGGCACAACGGCGACTGACCTTGTACTGCGCGTGGTTGAGATGCTGCGTGAGCTGGGCGTTGTTGGTAAATTTGTTGAGTTTTATGGTGAGGGCTTGGATGCGCTGACACTGGCGGATCAGGCAACGATTGCCAACATGGCACCAGAATATGGCGCGACATGTGGTTTCTTCCCGATTGATGAAGAAACGCTGAACTATTTGCGTTTTACTGGTCGTGACGAACACCGCGTGAAAGTGGTCGAAGAATATGCCAAAGCACAAGGCATGTGGCGCGATGCATCGACGCCAGATCCTGAGTTTACAACAACGTTGCACCTTGATTTGGGTGATGTTGTTCCTGCGATTTCTGGTCCGAAACGTCCGCAAGATCGCATTGCGCTGACGGATGCAAGCTCGGCCTTTGAAACATTGGTGCCAGAACATAAATCTGTACCAGTGAAAGATACGGACTATACGCTGGATAACGGTGATGTTGTGATTGCCGCGATTACAAGCTGTACGAACACATCAAACCCTGCGGTTATGGTTGCTGCGGGTCTTGTTGCGCGTAAGGCTAAGGCCAAGGGGCTCAGCGTGAAGCCTTGGGTGAAAACATCACTGGCGCCTGGGTCACAGGTTGTAACCGAATATCTGGACAGTGCGAATTTGACCGAAGATTTGAATGCGCTGGGCTTTAATACGGTTGGTTATGGCTGTACGACATGTATTGGTAACTCGGGACCGTTGGCTGATCCTTTGGCGGAAGCGGTTGAAAGTGGTGATTTGAATGTGACGTCTGTCTTGTCGGGTAACCGTAACTTTGAGGGACGCATTTCACCGCATGTGAAGTCGAACTATTTGGCGTCTCCGCCTTTGGTGGTGGCTTATGCGATTGCAGGTTCTATGCGCGTTGATTTGTATAGCCAGCCTCTTGGGCAGGATCAGGATGGTAACGATGTCTTCTTGAAAGATATCTGGCCAACGAACCAAGAAATTCAGGATACTGTGCGTGAGTGCTTGACGCCTGATATGTTTACGCAGCGTTATGGCGATGTGTTTGCTGGAACGAAAGAATGGCAAGCCATTGGCGGCGCGGAAAGCGGCGAAACATACGACTGGCAGGATAGCTCGACTTACGTGCAAAATCCGCCATTCTTTGACGGGATGAGTATGGATCTGGTTGATGCGGCTGATATTAAAGGTGCGCGTCCTTTGGCGATTTTGGCTGACTCTGTGACGACTGACCATATTTCACCGGCTGGTGCGATTAAGAAAGATAGCCCTGCAGGTGAATATCTGAGCGGTAATGGCGTTGACGTTGTAGACTTTAACTCTTACGGGTCACGCCGTGGTAATGACCGCGTTATGACGCGCGGTACGTTTGCCAATATTCGTATTAAAAACGAAATGGTGCCTGGCGTTGAAGGTGGTTACACGAAATATGTGCCAACAGGCGAGCAAATGAGCATCTATGACGCTGCGGTGAAGTATCGCGCCGATGAGACGCCATTGATCGTTGTTGCGGGTAAAGAGTATGGTACAGGCTCTTCACGTGACTGGGCGGCCAAAGGAACGCGTTTATTGGGCGTTAAAGCCGTGATCGCGGAAAGCTTTGAGCGTATTCACAGATCGAACCTTGTTGGGATGGGTGTCTTGCCATTGCAGTTTATTGGCGATGATACGCGCGAAACACTCGGCCTGAAAGGTGATGAAACCTTTGATGTTATCGGCGTAGAAGGCGGTTTAAAGCCGCGTCAGGACATTGGTCTGACGATTAGCTACCCTGATGGTAAAATCAAAGAAGTAACGCTTCTATGCCGCATTGATACGGTTGACGAGGTTGATTACTTCTTGAATGGCGGTATTTTGCATTACGTTTTGCGCAACTTGGCAAAATCATAATGTATTAGCGGCCTTCTGGCCGTGTTCGAGAAATAAAGAAAGCGCCCTGATGATGGGGCGCTTTTTCTTTGTGTGATTGGATTGTTAAGCTGTTTTTGTGCGAAGGCAGTCTAGGGATGGTGCGTTATGATACCATTTTTTCTGCAGACATTTTGGCTTGTTCAATCATGACCTTGAAATTAGGTTTTTCAGGTCTGTAGTTGATTTTAAAGCTTGTTTCGACGTTGCTGAGCTCGGATTGGATGATGGCAAGGCGCTGGCGTGCTTCGCGTAGTTTCTTTGCCTCGTCCGAGCCACGTTCAATTTCACCGTTCAATTCTTTTGCGGTGAGCATCCCAACAATAAAGCAAATTTGTACGGCTTCGGTATGCGCGGCGGCGGCGGATATAAACGGCGCCATGCTGGTGAATTTATCGTCTTTGGGTAGGGTTGCTGTGAAGCTGAACGTTGTTGTTCTGTTTGCGCTGCGTAATATAGTGCCACAGCGTATGCTGTTTTCGGTTTTATTGATGATCAAGGCAACGTTGGCATCGTGATGAACGCTTAGGTCTTTGCCTGTTTGTTTGAAAGCTTTCTCTGCGAGATTAAGGCTGTCTTCGTAAGGACGCTTTGTGTCTGAGTATGCAAATTTTTCAATCATATCCACGAAGGGGTGGCGTTCGCCATCTTCGAAAATGACGCGTCCATTATGATAAACGGCAATCCATTTGTCGGGATTGTATTTTTTTTCGTAGTCACTGGTGCAAGCGTCCCAGACGCGGTCCCATTTAAATTCTTTTGTGCGGTTTATAAGGCTGCCGCCAACGTGGAAGGCTTGGATTAGGCGGCTGAGCATGCGTGCGCAACTATAAATGGTTTGGCCGCGAATGATGAATTCTTCGACAAGTTCGCCTTTGCGGTTGTACAAAGGGCACGCAATGCGGTTGCTGAGGGCGATGAGCGATGTGTTGTTACTGCTGTTGTTATCGGAAATCGTAAACTTTTCCCGCAGTAAGGTGGTTTCAAAATTAGTCATTGTGCTCAAGTGGGGTGGTCACGTTATTGCGGCTTTGTTTGTCTATGTGCTTAAAAAGAAGCGCTCACTTATTATGATACTGTGAAATCAGTTTTTTCACAATGTTTTATGTGTATGCGATTGTTTATGCGTCCATGGCATAGGCCATTGCTGGCTGTGGTGTATGACTTGTTTCCAGGATATGGATGAGCTGTGAAATCATAGCGTATTTCTTTTTTGCATCTGTATACTTGCAGTAGCTTCTCTGCGCTTGAAAGCCATAGACATTGCTGAGTGTTTGTAATTTTGCACTGATATAAATGGGCAGAATCTGATTAAGCTTAAACTTTAGACGATCAATTCTGTTTTTAGTGCGTAGCCCTTTGTGTGCTTTGTTTTTCATGTCATCACCCCTGTTTTTTCTTTGATTGTACAAAGAAGGGGTGAAGACTTTTTTAATTATGTATAAGATTTTAAGTAATTTTGTTTTAAGGTGCTTTTTTCTAGTCAAATAGCGCGTCAATATCACCTTGAGAGCTTGTGTCACTTTGGTTTTCGGCGGGATCAGCAACTTCGACAACGATGCCCATTTTTTCAAGTGCGTTATTCAGGCGGTCTTCGATTTCACGCAAGTTTTCTAGTGTCGTGCGAATGCGCTGTCCGGTGATGTCTTGGAAAGAACAGGCGATTGTAATCTCGTCCATGGCGAGACTTATGTCGTCCAGTTTTTGTTGGCGCTCGGCCTCGTTTGTCCAATCAGTGCTGCTGATGAGTTCGGATGATCGGCTGGCAGCATCAAGGATTCTGTTTGTGGCGTCTTCTGTGATGTCGACAACGGCGTCCAGTTCAACGCCTGCATTCGCAGGGGTTTTGCCGTCACCACTGAAGGAGATAGCTTTGAGGACTTCTAGAATATCGCTGAATTTATTGATGATGCCTTCTTCGGCCATGTCGACTTGTTGTGATGTCGCGTTAATTTCCATTGAAATTTCATCAAAACGTCGTGATACAAAGCGTTCAATCGCTGCAAGCTGCGTCGAGAGATGCCCTACGGCAGAGTACATGTTTTCTTGATCGTCGTTTTGGTCTTGTGGTGTTGCGTGTGTTTGTTCAGTCATCCGGTTTGGTCTACCTTTATTTTTTGTCTTTTTATTTTAGCAAGGAATGAAGTCGGTGTCAGTGTCTGGTTTGTTAATTCTTCAATATTCATACAATTGTAACTATTTCAGATTATCTTTAAAATATAATTCTATCGATATAGTGTTAACAAAACTTTTACGTGAGCCATGCCCAGAGAAGACCGTTTGATTAGTTTTGATTACGATGAAGTGTACCAAGCGGTATATTCATTGTGTGTGCAAAAGGACATCAAAAAGCCTGGTCAAGGTGCGGTGCAGGAGGTTGAGCACCCTGATGGTGATACATCGCGCGTTGTTTTACGAATGTATAATGAAATCAGCGAAGAATCCTTTAATGAAGAATATAGCCGTGACTTTTTTGCGGCGGCGCTGATGTTGTTTTGTCGTGGTTTAAATATTCCGCTGCCTAAGCCTGCGGTGAAATCGGTTTTAATCCGTGATGGGGAAGTGTCTTTGCGTGTGCGTTTAGGGTAGGGATTACTGGCTTTGCGCGGCGTAAAGGTCAAACACGTCAATTAGCTCCAGCAGTTGATCAATTTCTTTTTTGCAGGCAAGTGCGTGGCGCTGTGTGCTGACAGGGACGTAAAGATCGGATGCTTCGAACATGTCTGTTTCATGAGGGACCATCATAAAGATGTATTTGCCGCGGAAGAGTACTGCGCTTAGGTTGGCGTTGCCAAAGGCTGCGTCGGCTTCGGCAAGTTCTTTGATCAGTTTTTCGCCAAGGATGAGGCTGGCATCTTCGGGGCGGTCGGAATAGCAAACAAAGCGGTCCCATTTCTTTTGTTCGATTTTTAGCGGTACTTGGGTAAGTTTTTTCCAGCGTGAATCTTTGTACTCATCGGCCATATAACGATCTGCGGTGATGATTGTGTGGCCTTCGAAGATTTTATTGGGGAGCTCAAGCAATACGAAGAGGCCTTTGAAGACGGGCTCTTTCTTTTTGTCGAACAGGCGGGCTTCGGAAAATAAGACCTTTGATCCCTTGTACATGCCGCGAAAGCAATCTTCGCTGTGATAGGTGTGATAGGCGGGGATTGTGCCTGTTTTTTTGATGACGTTTTCATTGATCCCGCGCGCAGGATGATATGCAAATCCGCCCATTAAGTCTGCCAGTTCTGGCATGTAAATGGTTTTATAATCGTTGATATAGGCGTTAAGCGGGCTTTTGATCCAGTTATTGGCGATCACAGGTAATACGATCCCCAGTACCATGCAGGCAAAGGCCTTAACAGGGTCTGATTGCATCAGTAAAAACCAGCCAAAACCACTGGCGCCGCCAATCATTGCGATCAATGAAATCGTCAGGCCAATATTTTTATTGAGCTGATGTTTATTCATATGTTTAACGCGTATGGCTTCGGCCTTGTCGATCAGGCGTTTGATTTCATGGTTAAACTGCGCGTCATCGCGGCGATCAATTGTTGTCGCTTCGGGGATGTTGAATGGGGATGTTTGCGGCTGATCGCCGTTGTCGTCACTCATAGGTTTAGATTATCCGCTTTGCTTAGGGCGCGCAAGTGGGATGTCAGCCAAAGGTTCGTACCAATCGCGGATCATGCCGGCTTCTTCGCGCGAGGGATGATTAAACGGGCTTTTGAGCATGCCGTTGAAATATGTTTTTACAAGGTTTTGCCAGTGCGTTTCTACGTCAAGGTTGTGGTAGGCACACCACTGCGTAAACCATGTGGTGCCTGCGCTGACATGGGTGATTTCATCATCGTGAATGGTTTGCAGGATTGCGGTTGTTTTTTCGTCGCCTTGGCGCTGCATCATGGCGATCATATTGGGCGTGACATCAAGGCCGCGTGCCTCTAAGACCATGGGGACGATTGCCAGACGCGCGGCGAAATCATCCTTGGTGGCGATGGCGGATTCCCACAAGCCATCATGGGCGGGCAAATCGCCGTAGGCGGCGCCTAGGTCGCCAAGGCGGTCTTGCAGTAACATAAAGTGTTTGGCTTCGTCATCGGCAACCTTAACCCAATCCGTGTAAAAGTCATTTGGCAGGGTATATCCGCCCAGATCAAAGCTGCGCGCCAGAACATCCCATGACAGGTCGATGGCGTTAAGCTCGATATGTGCGAGCGCGTGTAAAAGTACGATTTTTGATCGTGTCGATCCAGCCTTGCCGCGCTTGGGCATTTCCGTTGGGTGGCGCAGTTCGGGCTTTTCGGGGCGCGCAGGGCGCAGTGGCAGGTCTGCATGTCCAATTTCGGTGATCGTGCCATCGCGCCAATGTTGCGCGTGGGCGCGTGTTTTGGCGGCCTTGGTTACAGGGCAGGGCGTGGTTAGGACATCAAGGGCGGCTTGGCGAAGTGTTAATGGGCTCATGCCCTAGTTTGTAGCGTCAAATGTACTGCCGCGCAAGGATGCAGCAAGGGATGATTGATTTTGCTGGATATAGCTTTGCAGGGCGGCGTCCAGACCTTTTTCTTCGATGAGGGCGCGGTAATCTGGCGCGTTTAAGCTGCTAGAGCTTGTGAGGGTGTTTAGGCGGCTGAGGTCGTTATAAAGCTGCAGGCTTTTTTGGAAGATATTATTGCTGATCGTCGCATTGCGGTAGGACTTATCACTAAGGTTCGCGCCAGCGGGGCGCAATAAGTCTGTGCGCGAGAAATCGTCGCCCGCGGCGCGGCGGATCGTGGATTGAAACTGCGACAGTGATGTGTGTATGTCCATTCCTTTATTGTATCACGCATGGTGGATGCGGCGCTATTAAAATGGACAGGGGTCTTCAAGGGTAATGATGCGCCCATCATCAGGGTGATGGAGGCTGAGCGCCTGTGCGTGCAGGTGCAAGCGCGGCGATGCGGCGAGGGCTTGTTCATGGGCGTAGAGATTATCGCCTAAGATGGGGTGGCCAAGTTCCAGCATATGTACGCGCAGTTGATGTGATCTGCCCGTGATGGGTTTGAGCTCAACCCGCGTGATGGCGTTGCCTTTATCGTCGGCTTCGCGCGCGATGATGCGCCAGTGTGTTTGGGCGCTGCGTCCTTCTTCGTGGTCGACCATCTGGCGCGGGCGGTTCGGCCAGTCGCAGCGCAAGGGTAGGTCAATAAAGCCTTCTTTGGCGGATGGTTCGCCCCAAATACGCGCGATATAGACCTTTTGAATTTTACGTTTTTCAAATTGCAGGCCAATATTGCGATGTGTTTTCGGATCAAGCGCAAAAAGAAGCAGGCCGCTGGTGGACATATCAAGGCGGTGACAAATGCGCGCCGTGGGGAAGGTGGCTTGAACGCGCGCTTCCATACAATCAGTTTCGGTTTTGCCAGGGACGCTTAGAACCTCGGCCGGTTTTGATGCGGCCAAGAGTTTATCGTCCTGATAGATAATGTTCAGCGAATCTTGGGCAGGGGAAGGCACCCTTAGTTATCTCCCATTTTAAGGGCGGCGATGAAGGCGCTTTGCGGGATATCAACGTTACCGTATTGGCGCATTTTTGCCTTACCTTTTTTCTGCTTTTCCAGCAGCTTTTTCTTACGGCTGACATCGCCGCCATAACATTTCGCGGTTACGTCTTTGCGCATGGCTGATACGTTTTCGCGGGCGATAATTTTACCGCCGATGGCTGCTTGGATGGCGATTTTAAACATCTGACGCGGGATAAGCTCTTTGAGGCGTTCGCATAACTGGCGGCCGCGGCCTTCGGCAACGCTGCGGTGGACGATCATCGCTAGTGCATCAACGGGTTCATCGTTGACGCGGATATCCAGTTTCACCAGATCATTTTCGCCGTAGCCATCAAGTTCGTAATCAAAGCTGGCGTAGCCTTTGGAGATGCTTTTGAGGCGATCGTAAAAGTCGAAGACCACTTCGTTGAGCGGCAGGCGGTAAACCAGCATCGCGCGATCACCCGCATAGGTGAGGTTTTCTTGGACGCCGCGGCGATCTTGGCACAGTTGCAATAGGCCGCCGAGATATTCATCGGGCACCATGATGGTTGCCTTGATCCATGGTTCTTCAATCGATTTGATTTTTACCACATCGGGCATATCGACAGGGTTATACAGTTCGATTTGCTCGCCATTGGTCATGTTGATTTTGTAAACAACGCTTGGCGCGGTGGGGATGAGGTCGAGGTCAAATTCGCGTTCTAGTCGCTCTTGGATGATTTCCATGTGCAAAAGCCCAAGGAAGCCGCAGCGGAAACCAAGGCCAAGCGCCTGAGAACTTTCCATTTCAAAGTGCAGCGATGCATCGTTAAGCTGCACCTTGCCGAGGCTATCGCGCAGTTTTTCAAAGTCACTTTGGTCAACAGGATAGAAAGAGCAAAAGACCATCGGCACGGACGGTTTAAAGCCATCCAAAGGTGTGTCGCATGGGTATTTGTCATCGGTGATGGTATCACCAACGCGCGTTTCCGAGATTTCCTTGATCGAGGCCGTGATAAAGCCCATTTCACCCGGGCCAAGCGCATCGAGCATGACCTTTTTCGGGGTGAACATACCAACGCGGTCGATCTCGCGCGTGGCGCCTGCGCGCATGAATTTGATTTTTTGGCCTTTTTTCAAGTACCCATCAATGACGCGGACAAGGATGACAACGCCCAGATAAGAATCGTACCATGAATCCACCAGAAGAGCCTTGGTCGGTGCGTCGCTATCGCCTTTGTGCGGTGGAGGGAGCTTTGTGACAATGGCTTCGAGCAAGTTATCAATGCCGATGCCAGTTTTGCCTGAACATGGGACGGCTTCGCTCGCGTCGAGGCCGATAACGTCTTCGACTTGTTGTTTTGCGTTTTCGATGTCAGATGATGGCAGGTCGATTTTATTCACGACAGTCACGATTTCGTGATTGTTATCCAGTGCTTGATACACGTTGGCAAGGGTTTGTGCCTCCACGCCTTGTGTGGCGTCAACAACCAGAAGTGATCCTTCGCAAGAGGCCAGCGAGCGAGATACCTCGTAAGTGAAGTCAACGTGCCCTGGTGTGTCCATCAGGTTGAGTTGATATTCAATGCCGTCTTTGGCCTTGTAGGCAAGGCGCACAGTTTGGGCCTTGATAGTGATACCGCGCTCGCGCTCGATATCAGTGTTATCAAGGACTTGTTCGCTCATTTCGCGTTCTTCTAGGCCACCGCAGCTTTGGATAAGGCGGTCGGCGAGGGTGCTTTTCCCGTGGTCGATATGGGCGATGATCGAAAAATTTCGAATATGCTCTAATGGCTTGGTTTCTGGCTTGTTCTTCATGGCTTTATCAATAGTGTGAAATTGTGTTAGATTCAAGCAAGACTTTACGGGAAAGACACAGTTATGAGCGAAGAAATGAAGACGCCTAAAAAAACACCTTATTTGGCAGGGGATCAGCCCGCTGATACTGCACAGGTGGGTGATGGTGATACGCCAGTTAAGGAGCGTGCGCGCGGGCCTTCTGAACCCGTTTTACGTGATAACGAATTTTTGGCGCCACAAGGTGATATTCGCTTGTGGGTGGGGCTGTTGATTGTGCCGTTTGTTGTGTTGCTTTTTGCGTTTTTGCAAGGGGTGTTTTCAGGTGATGATGCGGATGAGGCCGCGGATCCGGAGCTGTCTGTGATTGTTACTGAAGAAGTAGACGGTCAGTCAGAACCAAGGATAGCGCCTTATTTAAGCGAAGAGGTTCGCGCGCGGCGATTGCGCAATCGTTAGCATACTGAAGGCGTGCTTGTTTGCGTTGGTGCGTGCAGGGCGTCTTGCGATATATCAGCATTGATTCCAGGGATGCGGCAAACATTGCCGTTAACCTCGATACGGTAGCTATCGGCGCATATTTCCTGATCGGCGGCATTAAAGAATTGCATTGTAATGGACATAGTCTTTTTTCCCTTTCTTCCCGTTAATTTTAGCGGTGTTTTGTTAACAAGGGGTTAAAGATATGCAGTTATTTAAGTCTGATGTAAAATAAGTGGAGAATAGCTTCCAGTAACGCCTTCGCCAGTGTTTGCGTCGATGTAAATCATCATGATTTGATGGGCGTTTTGCATGTTGTTGCTGACCTCTTGGGAGAGGGGCATGCCGATATCGTGCATTGTGCCATCTTCGATCACGAAAAAGAGCTTTTTCGTGCCAAGATGGTATTCAAACCATGCAATGTCTTCTTTTAATGGGCGGTTGTGAAAGACGATGACCTTGCCGCTTTGGCGGATGGATACGGATATGTCCAATGGGTTGTCATCATCAACTTCGGTAAAGAAATCGGTGAGGTTGCCTGCAATCGGGGTGTCTGCTGTTTGTGCGGCTGGGCTCATGACGTTATTTTATGCGTCTACATTACGATGCACAAGAGGAATAATTATGCCATCAACGGCGACTTGATCTTTGGTGCGGACAATGTTTATTTCGTTCGCGTGTTTGATGTAAGGGCGGATAAGCCATTGAATTTTAACGCCTAAATCTTGGGTGCGGCCATCTTTGTAGTACACGGTCATGCTGTAGTCGGTGGCGTCGTATTCCATGTGATCTAATTGATCGTAATTGATTTTGATGGCATGAAAAATGAAGGCCTCATGTGTCAATTTGTTCGTGTAAATGTCCAGTTCTTCAGGTTTGAAGAGGGGCTTTTTTATTGTGCCAGATCCGCCAGACTGCCAATTTTCTGACAGGCTGTTGCTGTTTTCATTTTGCACATCGTCGTTAGACATAGAAGAAGCCGTTTGCTGAACAAAGGTAACCGAATCACTTGTGTCAGAATGACACATAGTATCTTTAATATTAGCATAGCTTTCTTAAGTGGCAAAGAGGGCGGCTTACGATACCATTTGAACAGGTTGAATATCTTCCAGTTCTGTGCCGCCAGGTGTTTTGAAGGTTGTGCCCTGCGTACCCAGTTGACTTGTATTGTTTGTGTGGTTGATGCGGCTGACTTGCTCGCTGGCGCTGATGCCATCTACTTGTGCGTTTGCTGCGCGTGGTGCGAGATTATTGCCAGAAACTTGCGCGCCCATTGCGACAACATTATCGCCAGAGGTGCTAAGGCCTTGGCCGTTATGACCTTGTGAGCGGCGAAGCGGGCCTGAGAAATTTGGATCATGTGCAGGGAATAGCTTGCTGCCGCTTTGGCTTTGTCCCATCAGCGGTACAACCGATCCGCTGCGCGCTGGCGCAGATGAATCAACCTTGTCGCGTTCATTGCTTGACGCGTTATCATCTTTTGTAAAGTGTCTCCATCCTGCGAAGAGGCCAAGTGCGCCAACTGCAAAAACAGCCATTTTCGCGATTCCGCCAAATGTGTTTGCCATGCTGCCGCGCCCTTCGCTAGAGAGCATGTTCATGCCGAACCATGCACCAAGTACGGCTAGTGCCCCGCCGACCCATGGTGATTTTGAACTTGTTACGGCGTCAAAGGCATTGCCGATGAAGTTGCCCGCATTTGAAAATGTGCTGCGCAAGCCATTGCCAATATCATGGCCTACGCCTTCATTGATCGCGGCCCAAACTTGCTCGGTGCTATCGCCTTGTGGATTTTCGCGCTTGGTTTTAGGTGTCGATGTGGCTTCTGTGCGCTGTTTTGCAGATGTTTGTTGCTGCGCTGGTTTGTTTGCCGCAGCAAATGGGTTCTTTGTTGATTTTGGTGAAGGAGTTGTTTCCTGCTTAGTTTCTTCCCCTGTTAGTGTGTCAGTTTCTTCTGCATTTGCGCTGCTTTCAATGCCTTTTTTGGCAGAGGCTTTTGGTGCGGTTTTCCCAGTAAGTGCTGTGTACGCTTCATCGCGTAATGCAATTTGCTGGAGTAGTTTTTCTTCTTCGCGCTCCAGTTCTTTTTGCAGCATTTTGCGCGTTATAGCGTTGGGCTTTTCATCTAAAGCGACTTTGATTTCAGCGATTTTATCGCTGTGTTCTTGCATATAAATGTCGGCGACAGAGATTGTTTGTAGATATTTTCCAAAGTAATCTTCTCTGTATTCAGCCTCATCCAGTTTTTGTTGTGCAGCATCAAACGCGCTTTTTGCGGTGTTGTGTGCTTGGTCTTGTGCGGCGATTTCTGCATCGGTAAGGCCGCTGATCAGTAATCCTTTTTTGGCTTCGGTTAATGCGATTTGCGCGGCATCGCGCGCAGCGTTTGCGGCCTCTACTTCGCGCTTAATTTGGATTTTTAGGGCGTTAATCGCCGGCAGTTGTTCTTTTAGGTCGCTTAGAGATTGGCTGTATTGTTCGTTATCGGCGCTTTGAATGCGGGCGTCGATATCTTTGAAGTTTTCAAGGAACGCGGTGTGAATTTCGTCTACATTATAGTCTCGCGTAAAGTTCATTAAGTTCAAAGCGTGCGCTTCTTCACCGTAATTACCGATGCGGTTATCAATAAAGTGATCTAGGCCATCGTGGGTCCAGTTCCAAGCTGTTTCCGGTGCGTCCCAAAGACGAAGAGCATTGGCCATGAATGAGTCGTTATTTAGGCCCATTTCTTCTAACATGGCCATTTTGGTGTCATGTGCAACGCCTATTGTTGCGGCGAGTGCATCTGCGCCAGTAAGGCCTACATCAAGGGTGTGCGCCAAGATGTTTAGAGGGGCTTCTGTGTTGGTTGCGGCTGAGATGGCGAGTTCAGCTGATCCAGCAAGACCAGCGGCTGCACCCACAACGACAGTTGTGTTGCCCACCTGACGGTAAAGCATTTTTGCGCCTTGATAGGCGAGAGCTTCTGGAAGCATTGCAACGCGGCCCGCTATGCGTAGAGGCGTGGCAAGTGTATGATTCCAGAGTTTTCCGACGATAGGGACTGCGCCCATGTGCCCAGATCTTTGGTCTGATCCCCAGCTCCATGTTGTGTAACCATCTTTGTCTAGTTCTTTGTTTTGAACTTTACCGATTGTGTAATTAAGACCTGTGTGAAGACGTTTTTTGATGTCTTCTAAAACCATGTATTTTACAGGTGTTGCAATATTAAAGATGCCATCTTTACCGTCAGCTGTCCCGCTGAGGCGTGTTGCCAAGCGGTACGGGAATGTGAGCTTAATGTACTGTTCTTCCGCCCAACGACCACCGCCCATGCCACCAAACCAGTCTTTACCAAACAGACCAGGTTTACCTCCACCTTGGCGGGGGCCTTTTTGCGCGGCTTTTGAAATAACATCGTATGCCTCAGCATGGTATGGGTTGCTTTTAAGATCTAGGCGGTTCTTGATATCGTTCAGCCAGTCAGTGTTATAGTAATCACCTGGCTGGTTTTCGACGCGCCAGCGCAATTCGCGAATAGAATAGAGTGCTTCGCCAAGCATGTTGTTGTTCACGAATTCCATGATGTCGTTAGCAAAGTCACCACGCTGCGGTACGCTCCAGTCACCTTTCTTTTCAATAAGTGAGTCGACGAGTGCTATGGTTGATTTGTCAAGTAAGCTTTCTAAGTTGCCTGGATCGTTTGGATATCCAAGTGCGTCTTTAGGGCGCGCACGCGTGTATGCGCCCATCTCAATTGCACGTGCACGTGACATGCGGTGTTGAATTGCGGCTTTTTCACCTGTGAATGGTTCTGTTTTGGTGTGCGCACGATAGCTGCTGACAGCGCTGCCAAGGATATGGTTGATAGAATATTCAAACTCTTCGGCAGTTTTTGCTTCGGTAAGGGCGGTGCCTTTTTTGCCAAAGCTAGGCTTTTGCATCTCAGTGACCATTTGACGCATATCACTAACAAAGTAAAGCAGGTTATTCTTTTGCGCAGTGCTGATGCCTTGTGCCAGACCGAAGGCGTTGCCGTTATCTTTGTTTTTCCAGAAGCTTGTGCGGCCATTGGCAACAGATGGCCAATCGTTGATCGCATATTCAACCATGGCGATCTCGTCGGCCATTTTTTCTAGATTTTCTCTGTTTCTGTTTGAGAAGTCAGCCATGATGTCTGACACTTCTTTACGAACAATATCTTCGTCCACGCCTTCGTTTACTTTTTTAGAGGCTGTTTTGATGCGCTCTTGCAGGGCGAAAACTTCTTTGTGGAAGTCGTGTCGCATGAAAATATTATCAACTGCGCCGATGCCATTGTTGATGTTATTTTTACTATCTAGTGGAATAAATTTAGGTGCAACGCGCAGTGCATCCATGGCGCTGATGTTTTTAGAGTTTTGTAACAGCATGTAAAAGCCTGTTGTGCGCAAGCTAGTGCTGGTATCAATTTCAGGCAGTTCTAGGCCATCAGCACGTAAAAGCTTGATGTAGCTTTTTTCTAGTTTGCCATAGTTTTCTGCATTGCCTGTGCCTTCGTATGTTTTTTTGTATTGCGCGACAAAGTCTTTTTGTAGTGCGTTAAGTTTATCTTCTCCAACATTGACCATGTCAGTGTAGGCTTGACTGATTTTTTGATCGATCAGTGTGCGTGAAGATTTAAAGTTCGCATATTCTGTGACTTTGTTGTTTAGTGCATTGTTTTCAGGGTCTAGAAGTTTGTATTCTTTGAATAATTTTGTTGTATCGACGTCGCCTGCTTTTGTTGTGATGGCACGATTGATGCGCTGAACAAAGGCAGCCTGCTGAGCCAGAAGCATAATGTGACCATCGTCGACGAGTTGTTCCTGAACGCTTTTGTGAAGCTTGCTAACTTTGATGTTTTGGGCTTTGAGGAATGCTTCTAATTTTTCAGGACTAGATGCGATTTCAACAACATCTTTGAAGTTGTTTGGATTTTCAAAAAGATCATTGATCTTTTCAACTTGCGCAATGACTTTATTGGCTTCCGCTGTTTTGAGCTGTCTTGTGTCAAACTTGTCATGTGTGCGTTCTGGGCGCTGCGCTGGTTTAGGCGTGTCAGCTTCTTTTGCCGCTGTTTGGTTTGTTGCTTCTGTGTCTGTTTTAGTTTCAGTTTTAGTTTCAGTTTTGCTTTCTGTTTTTGTGCTGGCAGGTGTTTCAGGCGTGGTTTTTGCGCTTGCTGCTTCAACGGCTTCGTCTGCTGGGTTTGTATCTGTTTTGCTTTCTGTCTTGATAGAGGCCGCAGCAGGCGTTGCAGCCGCTTCATCCGCTTTGCTTGATTTGCCAAAGACGCGGCTTAGGCGATCTTTGATTTCGAATTTATTCCAAAGATGCGCGCCATAATAACCTGTTGCAGACATACCGCCGCCAAAGGCTGCGCCGAAAGCTGTGCTGTAGCCTAGCTCTGACCACGAGAAGCCTTCTTGGCGCTGGAATGTGCTGCCGTTGAGTTCGAATTCAGATGTGCGGATATTTTGTTCAAGTGAATTCACACCAGCGCCGGTGCCTGCGCCAAAGGCAGCACCTTTTGCAATGCCTGCTTGAAGGCCAGGTTTAAGTGCAAGTTTTGTTAGTTGACTGCGAAGGGCTTGCATGCCAGTGATGCGCGCCGTTTGAATACCTGCTTGCGCAGCGACAGTGCCCGCGCCGAATGATACGGCACCCAAGGCGACAGAGGCAACTGTTGTTGGGTCAGCAAGGATGCCTTGATAGATGAAGCGCCATGATTGACCCGCCCAGTCTTTGGTGAAGGACATGTTGCTGGATAGGTCCATCATGAAAAGGGCGGCTTGTTTTTGCTCTGCAGGGACGTCATCGCCGCGCAATGCAAAGAAAGCTTTGGTCATGCTGCCTGTGTTGTTGTTGATCCAGCCAATTTCAGTGATGGCTTTGTCGATGATCTCTTTACGGTCTTCTTCGCTAAGTTCGCTGAAAGGCTTGCTAAGGCGGCGTTTCCAAGTGGTGCTTAGATCGCTAAGGTCTTCTTGTCCGTCTTTATAGGCGCCTTCACGGTATTTTAGGAAGGCTTGCGCTTGCTCAACGATCAGCTGTTCTTTGTATAGATCATCATCATCAAGTTTGTTTTCTGGGTCTAGGTAGTTTTGCACGCCTGCAAAACCAGGTTGGTTGCTCCAGAACTGGATGGCTTCAACATTCGATTGCTCGGCTGTTAAAGGCGCTGCTTGTGATGTGCTTGTTGCAGGGGCTGCGCTTGAAAATGCGCTGTAAAGACCTGTTGATGTGCTTGGCTGTGGAATAGTGGCTGCGCCGTAGGGAAGATTTCGTGCGTCTTCGTTGGCAGCAGGTTGCTCTTGTACTTCAACAGGGACGCGCGTGCTTGCCGAGGGACCCATCATTGCCGATACAAAGGCAAGTTCCTCTTGGAGCTGTTTGTTGCGTTCTTCTGCTGTAGTAGCCATTTAAGTTATCTCTCTTTATTTGGCCGTATATTTATAAGTGTTAGGACGACCGTTATGATCACTTATAGAGGAAGAGAGTTAAGATATTCTTAATGGGGGAGGATATCGGTGAAAAACATTGGTTTTTCTAGGTTTTTTACACTTTTTGGCGTGCGATAAGGGGGATGGTAACAGGGGTGTCTTAAAGAAAACTTAATGGCGATTTGGATTTTTTTTAAGAAAAAGGAGTGGAGGCACGGACCGGAGTCGAACCGGTGTACACGGATTTGCAATCCGCTGCATAGCCACTCTGCCACCGCGCCTGATGGGTTGCGTACAAGGGGTGTGTTGAGCGCCCTTGTCGGCCATATTTTGTTTCGGCTCTTTTGATACTTGTCTTTTGCCATGGCGTCAACAGTTTCTTGGGGATGCTGTGCGTATGAGGCAGGTGTGAGGCGTAAAAAGAAAAGAGCCAGCTATGGGCGGCTGGCTCTTTTGGGTGGGGTATGGGGTGTTATTTGGCTTGAGCGGCCTCAAGGTTGATATCGAGTGTTACCTCATCGCCGACTGCGGGCAGGGCATAGTTGATCCCAAAGTCAGAGCGTTTAAGCGTGCCAGACGCGGTGAAGCCGACTGTTTTTGCTTGCGAGAAGGCATTAACGCCGCCTTTGTTAAAGGTTACGTTGAGGTCAACAGGGCGCGTTTGCCCCAGCATTGTCAGGTCACCAGTGACGATGCCTGTGTTTTCGCCTGTAACCTTGATTTTAGTGCTGTTAAATGTGATTTCAGGGTAGTTTTCAGCATTGAAAAAATCGGCTGAGTGCAAGTGCGCGTTAAATTTATCGTCATCACCATCGATGTTTGCCGATTTAAGGCTGATATTGATTTTGCTTTTTTCTGGGTGGTCTTCGTCAAATTGCAATGTGCCTTGTGGTTGCAGGGCTTCGAGAACCATGGTTGAAAAGCCAAGGTGCGAAACGCGCAGCAAGATGTTTGTGTGAGATGCGTCCACAGTATATGTTTCTGCGGCCTGCGCCATGTTAGCACCGCTAAATCCTGCGAGGATAAGTGCGGCAGTGAGTAGTTGTTTTTTCATTGTTTTTTCTCCTTGTTAAATGAAAGTTGATTATGCGGGGACATCAATCAGAATGATTTCTGCGGTGTCTGTTGCCTTGATAGTGACTGTGTCTTGCTGCGTGATTTCGATGCCGTCACCTTGCGCGGCTGCATGTCCATCGATGTCGGCGTGTCCCTTTGAGATCAGGATGTAGGCTTGATCCTTGATGGGGTGCGTGATGACTTGCCCCGCGGCGAGTTTTCCGCCGTATATGGCCGCGTCTTGATGTATGAACAGGGCGCCTTTGTCTTGATCTTCGCCCCGCCCCGATACAAGCAGGGGAAGCGCATCTTGAACGATTTGCGCGTTAAAATTTGCCATGTCCCAGCGCGGGGTTACATCTTTTTTGTTGGGTTTAATCCAAATTTGGAACAGTGTTGTTGTCTCGCTTTCGAGGTTAAATTCAGAATGATAAATGCCGCTGCCTGCGCTCATGACCTGAACATCTCCGGCCTTGGTTCTGCCAGTATTACCCTTAGAGTCTTGGTGTGTGATGGCGCCAGAGCGCACAAATGTGATGATCTCCATATTTTCGTGGCGATGCATGTCAAAGCCAGCGCCAGCTTTGATGCTGTCGTCATTGATGACGCGCAACTGACCGAAATGCATGCGCTTTTTATTAAAATAATTGGCGAAGCTGAAATGGTAATGCGTATCCAGCCAGCCATGATTGGCGTGTCCAAGTGTTGAGAGAGGATAGATGTTGATCATGGCTGGCTCCTTGAGGTTATTGCGCTGAACTTATGCAAGTGCAGGGATTTTTGTGCGTGCCTTGGCGATTTCTTTTTCGGCGGCGTCTGGCGCAAGATTTACACCTTCTGCGCGAATGATCTGGACGGCATCACCTGTTAGGCCAAAGAGGCCAAAGACACTTTGCAAGTGTTTTTCCTGATGGTCGAGATGCGCTGTTTCTGGGCCATAGGCGCTGCCCCGAGAAGAGGCGATGACAATTTTCTTGTCTGTGATTAGGCCTTGAGGGCCGTTTTCAGTGTATTTAAATGTTGTGCCTGCCACAGAAATGCGGTCGACCCATGCCTTAAGCTGCGCTGGGATGCCGAAATTATACATGGGTGTGCCGATGACAATGATATCGGATTCAAGAAAGTCATTGAGCGTTTTTTCGGCGATGGCTTGTTCGGTTTTATCTGTGAACGATGCGCTGGACAGGAAGGGAATAGGATTCTTGTCTAGGTCATATGTGATGACCTGTGCGCTGGGGTTTTCGTTGATGTAATGATCGACGATATCCTGTGATAACTGTCTGGTGACGGATTTGTCGCCCATGATACTGGCGTTAATATGTAAGAGTTTCATAATCGTAATCCCTTTTGTTTGGCGTTTGTGAGGTGCCGATACGATTATTCTATAAATATCCTGTATGTTTTGATAATATCCATATTTGGAAAATGATTGTTTCCATTTGGTTTATAATGAGGGTGCTTTGGACTATTTATCGCGATTACATGTTTTTATAGAGGTTGCACGTTTTGAGAGCTTTGCTGGCGCGGGGCGGGAGCTTGGCATTTCGACATCTGCGGTGTCGAAGCATATTCAAAATCTTGAGCATTCTTTGAAGGTAAAGCTTTTTCACCGGACAACGCGCCGTGTGTCTTTGACCGAGGAAGGGGCGCTGTTTTATGAGCGCACGCGCCATGCGCTTGATGATATCGAAGAAGCCAAAGAACAATTGCATGATATGAAGGCCAAACCATATGGCACGATTAAGGTCAGCGTGCCTGCATCATTCGGTACGACGCATTTAAAAACGCCTTTGGCATCGTTTGCGGCGCAATATCCCGAGGTTGTTTTGGATGTGTCGTTTGATGACCGCATGGTGAATGTTGCTGAAGAAGGGTTTGATTTGGTGATCAGGATTGGCGCGCTGAAGGATTCCAGTTTAATTGCACGTAAGCTCATTGATGCGCCCATTGTGCTGTGCGCTAGTCCGGATTATTTGGCGCGCTGTGGTACGCCGCACATGCCAGATGATTTGTCTAAGCATAGTGTTGTGGCCTATACGCGCCACAAGGGTGCGCATGAATGGCATTATCGTTGCCTTGATGATGGGGGCGATGGGGTTGTTGCGCTGAGCAGCCGGTTAAAAGCAGACTCCGCGGCAATGATGCTGGAGGCGGGCTTGCAGGGGTTAGGGCTGGTGATTATGCCGACATTTTTTGTGCAAAATGATATTGCATCAGGGCGCTTGGTTACGGTTTTAGATGCCTATGAAACATGGCCGCCGCGCAGTGTTTACGCGGTTTTTCCGCCCAATCGGTATTTATCAACGCGCGTTCGTTTGTTAATTGAGCATTTAGACGCATATTGCCAGAGCATCATACAGTAAGTGCGCGTGTGATTTTGATGTGTGCATTTGTATGATCAGTCTGCGGTCTTCGTGTAAGTCTTGCAGGCAGATTTTCCTTGTATTACCCTGATAAGAGGGGTTTTATGCTTGGAATTTCTGACGTATAGTAACCAAAATTACAGGCCAGATATGGCCGCGATGCAAGACAAAATAGGATTTTTCGATAATGGATGACATGCAAATTGCGCGTTCGCACATGGTAGATTGCCAGATTAGAACAAATGGTGTGATTGACAATAAAGTCTTGGACGCTTTTGAAGCTGTTCCTCGCGAGAAGTTTGTTCCTGCGAATAAGGCGGCGGTTGCCTATACGGATAAGCCTTTAGATCTTGGTTCTGGACGTTATTTGATGGACCCTATGACGCATGCACGCATGGTTCAGGCGCTGGCGTTGAAACCCTCGGATGTTTTGCTGGATGTGGGCACTGGGTGTGGTTATGCAGCCGCGATTGCATCGGGATTAGTGACAACTGTGCTTAGTCTTGGTACGCGCCAGGCTGAACAGGATAAAGTTGATACGACGTTAAGTGGCGTCGATATTCACAATGTGGTGTTTGTAAAAGGTAAATTGGTGCAAGGTTTGCCCGATCAGGCGCCGTTTGATGCAATTTTCCTAAGCGGCGCTGTTGCGCAGATGCCAGATAACTTGTTGGATCAGCTTGGTCTTGGTGGTCGCGCTGTGGCTGTTGTTCGTCCTGATGAGAAGTCTGTTGGTCAGGTCACGTTATTCGTCAAAGATGAAACTGGTCATGTGTCTTCGCGTGTGCTTTTCGAATCGTCTTTGCCATATCTTGCAGGCTTTGAGCCCAAGGAAGCGTTTGTTTTTTAAAAAAAGCGTAACTCATGTGGATAGGGTGACTTTATCCGCATAAAGCCTCTTTTCAAAACGACTTTTATAGAACACAGTGGATGTTAATGCGTCATAGCTTTTTGTGGCTATGGCGATTCATTACGTAATTATTGACATTATAGGGCTGCAAATTAATGGCTGAGGATCAGGAAAACGAACCTTCAATCGAAGAAATTTTAGATTCTATTCGTCAGATTATTTCTGATGACGAGGAAGAAGAATCTGTAGAAGGTGCTGATGCTGAGGTGGAAGTAGAACAGCCTGCACCAGTTGAAGAGCCTGAGCCAGAACCTGTTGAAGACGTTATGTCCGAGCCCGAGCCTGAAGAAGAGATTGTCGAAGACAGTTTTGCAGACGTTTTAGCGGAAGAAAACGCAAATGCAGAAGACGACATGGAAATTGGCTTTGACGAGGTTTCATTTGATGAAGTGCCAGCCGATGAAGAAGATGATGATGTTCTTGATCTAACACAAGTTGTTGAAGATGAAATCGAAGAAGAGCCTGTAGAAGAGGTTGTGCCAGCGCCCGAACCAGAAGAAGTGTCTTTCGTGGCGCCCGAGCCTGCGCCAGCCGTCAATGAAGTTTCAAGCGCAATTGATAATGTGTTGTCGCAGCAAGCCGAAGAAGTGGCCTTTGGCGCCTTTACTGAGCTTGCGAAAAAAGCGGCAGTTGACCGCAGTGGCACTGTATCGGTTGAGGATATCGTGCGCGAGGAAATTCGCCCGATTTTGCGGACATGGGTTGATGATCATTTGCCCAAGATTGTCGAGCGTTTATTGCAAGAAGAATTAGATAAGATTGCAAAGCGTGCAATGGAGGATTAGGGCTTGCTCAAAGCGCTAAAATCCTTATGATCTTCGCGAACCTTAATAATTATATCGGTGCGTGAGATGACAAAAAATTCCTTAGATAACGGCTTTAATCCCAAAGATGATGAGGCTCGCCTTTATGAAGGGTGGGAAACCTCAGGTGCCTTTACGCCTGATGTGGCGCAGGAAGGTAATCCTTTTACGATTATGATGCCGCCGCCTAATGTTACGGGCTCTTTGCATATGGGGCACGCGCTGAACACGACGCTGCAGGACATTATGATCCGCTATCACCGTATGAAAGGTGATAATACGCTGTGGCAACCGGGAACCGACCATGCGGGCATTGCAACGCAAATGGTGGTCGAGCGTATGCTGGATAAAGAAGGGAAAAACCGCCGTGATATGGGGCGTGAAAAATTCCTTGAGCGCGTATGGGATTGGAAAGAGCAATCTGGCGGAACAATCGTTAATCAGATGCGCCGTTTGGGTGCGACCCCTGACTGGAGCCGTGAGCGCTTTACGATGGATGAAGGCCTTTCGAAGGCCGTGCGTAAGGTTTTTGTGCAGCTGTATAAAGAAAAATTGATCTATAAAGATCAGCGTCTTGTGAACTGGGACCCTAAATTAAAGACGGCGATTTCCGATCTTGAGGTCGAGCAAAAAGAGCAAAAAGGCCACATGTGGCATATTCGCTATCCAGTTGAGGGGGAAGTTGAAACCTTTATTACGGTTGCGACAACGCGCCCAGAAACATTGTTGGGTGATACGGCGGTTGCGGTTCATCCTGAAGATGAGCGTTATAAAGATTTGATCGGCAAAAGCGTTGCTGTGCCGTTGACCGAGCGCCTCGTACCGATTGTGGCAGATGATTACGCCGATCCCGAGCAAGGCAGCGGCGCCGTAAAAATTACACCTGCCCATGATTTCAATGACTTTGAGGTTGGTAAGCGTCATGACCTGCCGATGATTAATGTGCTGGATATTCATGGATGTATGAATGAAAACTGCCCAGAAGAGTATCGCGGCATGGATCGCTTTGAGGCGCGTAAGAAAATCTTGGCCGAGCTTGAGGATTTAGACCTGTTGGTTGAGGTTGAGGATATCAAGCATAGCGTGCCTTATGGTGATCGATCTGGCGTTGTGATTGAGCCGTTCTTGACGGATCAGTGGTATGTTGATACGCCGACATTGGCGAAGCCTGCAATTGAGGCTGTGCGTTCGGGTAAGACGACCTTCCATCCAAAACAGTACGAAAACATGTATTTTGACTGGCTGGAAAATCAGTTGCCGTGGTGCATTTCACGTCAATTGTGGTGGGGACATCAAATTCCGGCTTGGTATGGTCCTGATGGCGAGATTTTTGTCGCTGAAACTGAGGATGAAGCCTATAAGCAATCTGATGCGTTTTATGGTGAATCAGTGACGCTTAAGCGTGATGATGATGTTCTAGATACGTGGTTTTCATCGGCGCTTTGGCCGTTTTCGACATTGGGATGGCCTGATAAGACACCTGAATTAGATCGCTATTATCCCGGCAGTGTCCTTGTTACAGGGTTTGATATTATCACATTTTGGGTGTCGCGCATGATGATGATGGGGCTTCACTTTATGGATGAAGTGCCGTTTAAGGATATTTATATCCACGCCCTTGTGCGCGATTCTAAAGGGCAGAAAATGTCCAAGTCCAAGGGTAATGTGATGGATCCATTGGATTTGATTGATGAATATGGCGCAGATGCGCTGCGTTTTACGATGACTGCGATGGCGGCGCAGGGGCGTGATATTCGCCTATCGACGCAGCGCATTGAAGGGTATCGTAACTTTACGACCAAAATTTGGAACGCTGCGCGTTATGCGCAAATGAACGGATGCGTGCCCGTAAAAGGGTTTGATCCGCTGTCGGTCAGTAATGATGTGAACCAGTGGATTGTTGCCGAGTTGAGCGCGACTAAGGCTGCTGTTGAAAAGGCGATCGATACGTACCGTTTTAATGAGGCAGCTAACGCCCTGTACCAGTTTGTGTGGAATACATATTGTGATTGGTATGTTGAATTTACCAAGCCTTTGCTGCAAGGCGATAGTACGGATAAAACGGAAATTCAGCAAACAATGGCATGGGTTTTGGATCAGATTTTGATTTTGATGAACCCTGTGATGCCGTTTATTACGGAAGAGCTTTATGACCGCATCGCGGATCGCGAAGCGCGTTTGATTGACACGCAGTGGCCTGAGTATGGTTTGGGTGATGCTTATGCGCCTGCCCATAATCGTGTGCAGTGGTTGCAGACTTTAATCAGTGAAGTGCGATCGGTTCGGGCGGATATGAATGTTCCTGCGGGCGCGGTTATTCCGCTTTTGCTGAAGGATGCAGATAGCGGCATTGAGGAGTTGGTTTCTCAAAACGCCGAGATTATCGAGCGCCTTGCCCGCGTTAAGGATATTGCCTTTGTTGACGAGCCACCGAAAGGGGCGATTCAGGCGGTGATTGATAAGGCAACGTTGTTGTTGCCTGTTGCTGACAGCATTGACCTTGATAAAGAGCGCGAGCGCCTACGTAAGGAGCTTAAAAAGCTGGAAGGTGATATTAAGACCACGGATGCGAAGCTGGGTAATGAGAAGTTTGTTCAAAACGCGCCCGAGGCCGTAATTGCCGAGCAAAAAGAGCGCAAAGCCGTTGCCGAGCAAGCGCGTGATAAAATCACAGCTGCCCTTGCTCAGCTTGATATGGTGGGCTAATAGGCGCGCCGTTATCTGACGTAAGGGTTTGGGTCGAAAACAGTGCCGTTGCTGATTGGGCGGTACTCGCCGTCATGTTCGATAAGAACATCTTGGCCTGGCGTTGTTTGCACTGATCCTTCAATGTGTAATTTGCTAGCATAGCGATTATAGCTTCCGAACAGGTAGCTAACGTCATCGCGCTGCGTTAAGCGTGCTTTCCAGTTGCGTCCATTTACAAATGTCATGTGATTAAACCCTCTTATAAAATATGATTATTGTTATAGGGTAGGGTGTATAAAACGAAGTGTTTACAGAATCAATCTTTATTTATTTTGAGCTTTGAGCGCTTCTATTTCATCGATGAGTTTTTGCAATGTTTGTGCGTATGGATCATTAATTTCACGCGGCAGGCCGTATGCGCGCCCAAGGTCATCTTTTTTGCATTTAATTTCGCGTGCAGGGTTGCCGACGACGGTGCAATCATCGCTTACTGATTTTGTGACAACAGCGTTGGATCCTACCTTTGCGTTTTTACCTACTGTAATGTTGCCCAGAACTTGCGCGCCTGCGCCGATGACTGCGCCGTTTAAAAGTGTAGGGTGGCGTTTGCCAGTGTCGTCTGGCTGACCTTTCCCGCCGAGTGTCACGCCGTGATAAATTGTGATGTCGTCACCAAGGATTGCTGTTTGTCCAATTACGACGCCTGTGCCGTGATCAATAAACAGGCGCTTTCCAATGTGCGCGCCAGGGTGTATTTCAATGCCTGTCAGGATGCGACCAATATTGGCAAGTGTTCTGGCTAGTGCTTTTAGTTTAACGCGCCATAGGGCATGACTTATGCGGTGCAGACACACAGCGTGAAAGCCGTTATAGGCAAAGACGACTTCGCAAAACGTAGGGCGCGCTGGGTCTCGCTCTTGTATGGATTTGATGAAGCTTGTCATGCTTTTTTCTTTGCCTCATGTGGCCTTTTATTTGCCGAGAAACCCTTTTTTAGATTTGTTTTTCTTGGCGGATTCTTTTTCCTCGCCGTGTGGCGGGGTGATGATGCCGGCTGACACAACCAGTTTGATGCCTTCTTCGACAGTCATATCCAAGAATTTTAGTTCTTTTCGCGGGATGAAAAGGAGAAAACCTGATGTGGGGTTCGGGGTTGTTGGCAAGAAGACGTTGACGGTTTCGTTGCTGACGCGCTCTTGGATTTCGCCTTTGGATGTGCCTGTGACAAAGCCTACAGACCACACGCCTTTGCGCGGATACTCCAGCATCACGACCTCACGGAAGGCTTGTGATTGCGTTGTGGTGATTGTTTCGAAAATTTGTTTGATTGTGCCGTAGAGATTGCGAATGACAGGAATGCGGTCAAGGATATATTCGCCGATACGGATTAAAAACTTACCCATGATGTTGGAGGCAAGAAAGCCGATTACAACGAAGCTGACAAAGGCGATGAGGACACCTACGCCTGGGATTGTGAAGTTTTCGTATACAAAAAGGGTATCGTATGTTGCGGGCATCAATTCGCGGACTTTGCCGTCGATGGCCGAGAAAAAGACGTATGCCAAATACAGAGTGATGGTCACTGGCGCGGTGACAAAAACGCCGGTAAGGAAATATGCGCGCAAGCGTGCGGTTAGGCTGCGCGGTTGAGCAGGCGCCACGATCATATGTTCGTCGTTGTTGTGTGTTTCCGATGATTGCGCGGTGTCAGACGTTTCTTGGTTGTTTGTGCTCATTTACGGGCCCTTAAAAATGATAATTATCTTGGCAGCATTGTCTTTGCACTCTATATGTATTGTATGAAAAAGCAAGACCAGACCACTTTTGATATTGTTGTAATTGGCGGCGGCCCTGCGGGCTTAGCCTTTGCTAAGGCTGTGTCAGGGCAGGGGCTTTCGATCGCGATTGTTGAGCCTGCTCCGCGCGCGGTGCTTGAAAAACCGTCGTATGATGGGCGGGAAATTGCGCTGACGCATTTTTCTAAAAAGACCATGAGCGAGCTTGGCTTTTTTGATCATATCACCGCAGATCAGGTGTCTATGATTAAAAAGGCGCATGTTGTGAATGGGGATTCACCTTATGCCCTGAAATTTGATCACCGCGAGGCAGGCGAAGAAACGCTGGGCTATATGGTGTCGAACCAGAATATTCGCCGCAGTTCTTTTGCGGCGGTGCAAGGCGCAGATGATATTACCTTGCTGGATGAGCGCCGCGTGGATGATTTGACGAGTGATGCGTCTGGCGCGCGCGTGACACTTGACGATGGGCAGGTGCTTTCTGCGCGCCTTGTCGTCGGTGCGGATGGCCGTTTTTCACAGTCACGCCGCAAGATGGGCATTGCCTGCGATATGCTGGAGTGGGGGCGAACATGCCTTGTCGGCGTGATGGAGCATGACGGCGCGCATGATGATACGGCCTATGAATGTTTTCATTATGATCGGACACTGGCGGTTTTGCCACTGAATAATGGATTAGTATCCGTGGTCATTACGTTGCCGTCTGAAGAGGCGCAAGATGTTCTGGATATGGATCCTGCTGCGTTTGCGGCGGATATTGAGGCGCGCTTTGAAGGGCGCGTTGGTGCAATGCGTTTGACGCAAAAATTGCATGCTTATCCGCTGGTGTGTAATTACGCCAAGAGCTTTTACGCGCCGCGTTTTGCGTTGCTAGGTGATGCGGCGGTTGGTATGCATCCCGTGACGGCGCATGGATATAATTTGGGGTTGCGCGGTGCGCATACTTTGGCGCAAGAGGTCATTCAAATGGCGCGCACAGGCGGCGATATTGGATCGTCATTGCCGCTGCGTCATTATAACCGCGCGCACAATATCATTTGTAAGCCGATTTATTTGGGAACAAATACGGTTGTGAAGCTGTATACCGATCAGCGCAAGCCAGCCAAAATCGCACGTAAGACATTATTGCATTTAGGTAATGTACTAAAACCTGCGCGTGATATGATTACGCGTCAGTTGACGGAAAGCCACGTTGCTTAACAGCGGCGGGCTTATCCTACCACTCGTAGCCTAGTTTTAAGCTGTATTTTGTGTCGCTTTCCGATACGCCAGCTTCGGCGCTTTGGTCGATGTCGTGTTCGATGCCAATTGAAGCAACCAGTTTGTCACGCAAAGGAATGCGCGCGCCTGTGTGGCTGTCGAAGACGAAGTCGCCAGTTTCGTTTGCTGGCGCAAGCCATGTGTGATTGTGATACAGCACAGCCATGTCGTTCTTCAAATGCTTCTCCAGATCGAATTTCCAATTGTAGCTGAGCGCTTTTTCCGTTTCATCGCCTGTGACGATTTTCGTTTCTTCGATTAGATAACTTGGGCCAAGTGAATAGCTGACCTTAAGGGATTCTGTATCGAAAAGCTGATGACCAAGGCCGACGCCGATGACTGAGCGTAGGTCAACGCCTGCGATATCGTCATTTTCAATGCGGCCGTTGTAATTGATAAAGAGTTTCTCATCAATAAAATCATCGAAGTATGTTGAAAATCCTTTTTCATCAACTGTTTCGATGTCGTTGTCGTCTTCATATTTATAATATGCGCTAAACCCTAGGCGGTCTTTGTTTTCCCAGATTGCTTTGGTTGTCGCGTCTAGATCCACGCGTTTATTCTCGCCATTGCCTTTTTTGAAGCTTGTGCCGATATTCGCAAGGCCAGACCAATCTGCTTGCCATAGGTTAAATGGCGGTGGCGCGGCGCTGATCACTTTGATTTCGGGGGCTATATCCATGCTGAGCGCTTCTTTTTTAGATATTTTTTGCTCAGGCTGCGCCGTTTCTTGCGCTTGATTAAGTTCTTCTATTGTCGGCAGTTGTGGCTGACCGAAAAGTTCGGGCATAGCTTCGCGGACCGGCACGGGTTTGGGCGGTGTGTAACTGCTTGCTGCGGTAGGCGCAGCAGGTTCAGCAACAGGCGCAGATGCAGCGCTGGCCGATTTGTAGGGTTGCAGCGTTTCTCTCGGCATTGTTTCGATTTGATCAAGAAGGCTGAAATTGATTTCAACGCTGGGTGACATGGGCGCAGATGGATCAAAGTTTTGTGCACTGGCAGGTGCGATGAAAAGGCATAGTGATGTCGCAAGAGATAGACGTTTAAGCATTATTTTTAAATCTTATGATCTGAAATGTGATGGGCGAACCGCCCCAGTGATTATTTTCATGTCTATTGAATCACGAAACAGGTTGTCTGGCAAGGGTTGTGGGCGGACTTTCCAGTGGTTTTACGAAAAATTAATATCTTCATGTCACAGTGATGGTTCGAAAAATATACATACATACCAGAATAGGGGATGAATAAAGATTATGAGTAAGCCAATTGAAGTGACATCAGCGGAAGCATTTTTGCTGGATGAAGAGAACAGCGATCTGTTAGAAACACTCGTTGATTATGTGCGTGATTTTGAGGCAGGTACTCTTCCCGAGAATGAATATGATGCGACATTGCCTATTCAATATGTGATTGGTCAATTAAATAACCGCGGTTTTGAAGGTATTGTCGGTAATGTGATTGGGCCAGGTGGGGATGTGCTGTTTCGCCATGCTTTGACCAATGATGATGTGGATAGCTCTGCGTTCCCAGATATTCGATTGGATGTACTGAATGACCTGCATGAGGCCGGGGCAGATGCGAAGTTTGAATATAAAGAGCCTCAACACGATCGTCAGGCTGCGCCTGTGTCAGGATTTACGCCAGGCGTTGGTTAAACTGAGCGATTGATATATCTGGTGAAATAGGCAAGGGCGGGCGTGTATATCCGCCCTTTATTTATGGTTGGTTGCTTGCCTGCGTTTTGAAAATCGCGTAAAAACGGGATTATGAAGAATATATTTCGTTTTGTGTTGTGTGGTCTTGCGCTGACGGGGGGCTTTGCCTCTCAGGTGCGGGCTGACTTTGTAACGGCGATGGCCATGCATGGGCAGGCCAAGTATCAAAAGGGGTTTAAGCATTTTGACTATGTGAACCCTGATGCGCCAAAGGGCGGCGTTTTGAAGCTGGCCGGGGCAGAGACGTTTGACACATTTAATGCCTATACGACCAAGGGTATCGCGGCGGCAGGCTTGAACTTGCTGTATGTCAGTTTGCTTGAGAAAAGCCAGGACGAGGCCTTTGCCATGTATCAGGCACTGGCGGAGAGCTTTGAGGTCGCAGATGATCGCAGTGCCATTACCTTTAAGTTACGACAAGACGCCATGTGGAGCGATGGGAAGCCTATCACTGCAGATGATGTTGTTTGGACATTTAACACGCTTATCAGTGAGGGGATTCCAGCATACCGCGCATATTACGCGCATGTCGCGGGGGTTGAGGCGCTGGATGAGCGCACTGTGAAATTTACCTTTGATGTGACAGGTAATGCCGAGCTTCCCTTGATTGTAGGGGAATTGACCATCTTGCCAAAGCACTATTGGGCGGATAAAGACTTTACCGCAACGACACTGGAAAAACCTGTGACAAGCGGCCCATACCGCATTGGTGACTTTACGCAGGGGCGCACGATTACGTATGAACGTGTCGCAGATTGGTGGGGCGCGGATTTACCCGTTTATAAAGGGCGCTATAACTTTGATGAAATTGTGTACGAGTATTACCGCGATCAGGATGTTTCTTTGCAGGCCTTTTTCAGTGGTGAATTTGATTTCCGCCAAGAATATACCGCGAAATTATGGGCGACAGGTTATGATGTTCCTGCGGTAAAAAAGGGCAATATCGTTAAGAAGTTGATTGATAATGATTTGCCGCAAGGTATGCAGGGCTTTGTATTGAATTTGCGCCGTCCCATTTTCCAAGATAAAGCCGTGCGTAAGGCGATGAATTATGCCTTTGATTTTGAATGGTCGAATAAGCAATTTGCCTATGATGCGTATACGCGATCGCGCAGTTATTTTTCAAATTCTGAAATGGAATCAACAGGCCTGCCCGAAGGGCGTGAGCTTGAAATTCTAGAGCCTTTCCGCGATCAATTGCCTGCGGCGGTCTTTACGCAGGCCTTTGAGGTTCCTGCGTCAGATGGTACAGGCAAAAACCGCAGCAATTTGCGCGTGGCGGCGTTGCTGTTGGATGAGGCAGGGTATGTCGTCGGGGATGACGGCATTCGCGTTCACCGTGAAACGGGCGAGCGTTTAAGCTTTGAATTTCTGGTTGCCAATACAAATGCCGCGTTCGAGCGATGGTTCGGCCCGTATAAGAAAAATTTGCAGCGCATCGGCATTGAGGGCAACATGAAAATTGTTGATGCCTCCCAATATGTGAATCGCATTATTGCCTTTGATTACGATATGATTGTGCAAAATTGGGGGCAGTCACTTTCACCCGGTAACGAACAGCGCGAATATTGGGGATCTGATCGCGCCGAGGCAAGCGGGTCGCGCAATTACATTGGGCTGAAAGATCCGGTTGTGGATGCGCTGATCGAGGAGATTGTGTCTGCGCCAACGCGCGAAGAATTGGTGGTGCGTTGCCGTGCGCTTGACCGCGTGTTGCAACATGGTTGGTATGTTGTGCCAAACTGGCATATCCCGGCGTGGCGCATTGCGTATTGGGATAAATTTGAAATGCCAGCGCAGCAAGCGCCATATGATTTGGGCATTGTTGATACGTGGTGGGCGAAATAAAGATGTCAAAAATTGCGATTATTATTCCGGCCCGTTATGGCTCGACGCGTTTTCCTGGTAAGCCACTTGCGATGATTGCGGGGCGTTCGATGCTGGGGCGTGTGGTTGATTTGGCGCGTTTGGTCGCGCAAGAATATGAGGATGTTACGGTTTATGTGACAACCGAAGATCAGCGCATTGCCGATCACGCCGCCGAGATTGACGTGCCGTGCCTGATGACAGGGGAGTGTGCAACAGGATCTGACCGTGTCCTTGCTGCGGCAAAGCAATTGGATCACACGCCAGATTTTATTTTGAATTTACAAGGCGATGCGCCGCTGACCCCGCCGCAGGCGCTGCAGGCGATGATTGCTGCCTTTTTGAATGATCAGCAGGTGAGCGTTGTAACGCCAGTCCACCGCCTCAGTTGGGATGGGCTTGATCGTCTGCGCGAGAATAAAAAGACGACGCCGTTTTCTGGGACAACGGTTGTGCGCCGTCCAGATGGCTGTGCGGTTTGGTTTTCGAAGAATATTTTGCCTGCCATCCGTAAAGAAGACCGCACGATTGAGGTCTCACCCGTTTATCAGCATATGGGGCTTTACGGGTATAGTTACGCCGCGCTGGAGAAATTCTGCGGATGGCCAGAAGGGCATTATGAGGCGCTAGAGGGGTTGGAGCAGTTGCGCTTTTTAGAAAATGGCGTTGCCATACAAACCGTTGAGATTGCGGTCGATCATTTGCATTCGGGCATTGACTCGCCCGAGGATCTGGCGCGCGCTGAGGCATTTTTATCGTCTTAATCTTGGCGCATTAACATCACATAAATATAAGGATAAGCAATATGGATCATTTGTGGGCGCAGGTTGATACTTATTTTGAAGGCAGCTTTGTTGCAGAGCCTGAGGCGCTGCGCCGTGCTTATTTGGCCGCGCGCGAGGCAAAGTTGCCCGAGATCGCCGTGTCGCCCGCGCAGGGAAAATTCCTTGGTATGATGGTCGGCATTAGCGGTGCGCGCCGCATCTTAGAGGTTGGTACGCTTGGCGGGTATAGCACTCTATGGATGGGGCAAGCTTTGCCTGAGGGTGGGGAGCTTGTGACGTTTGAGCATAATCCGGTGTGTGCGGGCGTTGCGCGCGCGAATTTTGCGCATGCTGGGCTGGCGGATAAAATTACTTTGCGCTATGGCGAGGCGCTGGATTCCTTTAAGGCCTTGGTCGGTGAAAAGGTCGCGCCGTTTGATTTTGTTTTCCTTGATGCCAATAAAAATGATTATCCTGTTTATCTGGAATGGATTTTACGCCTGTCTAAACCGGGGACATTAATTATTGCGGATAATGTCGTGCGTGATGGGCAGGTTGCTGATTCGCAAAGTGATGACAGGAGTGTTCAAGGTTTGCGTACATTCCATGATATGGTCGCAGCGCACAAAAAATTAGATGCAACGGCCTTGCAAACCGTTGGAATTAAAGGATATGATGGGTTTTCTTTGATCAAAGTCCTTTCCTAAAAAATGCTGCACTTGCGAAATATAATTTCTTATATTGCGGTGCAATGCGCATAAAAGTTGCTGTATCTTGATTTTTTGTGCTAGGGTGCGCTTGTCTTTAACGCAAACCCAAGGTGAAGGTTATGAAAGCTTATTCGACTGGCTCAGGATCTGTAATGTTTATTCCCGATACGATTGATCGCAAAGAAGAGGTTGCTGCGCCCGCAAGCGCGGCCGAGCCACCAAAAAATACGCTGATGGCCAAGACGCCGATGTCTTATCGTTCCCTTGCTGGGGCGCCTTCACGGGTTCATGTGCCGCTTGCCGATAGTCTCGCGCAATCTATGCAGCAAAAGCAGGCATAGAGGTCTTTATTTTTTCTGATATCTAACTTTAGGCTCGCTGCGATTTATCATCGTAGCGGGTCTTTTTTTGTTGTGGCTTGCGCGGTTTGGTTAAATCCATTAAAAGTGGCGATAAGGTTTCTAATAAATAGACAAAAAGGTTTGATAAGAATGGATATTTCAAAGATTTCTATCGGTAAAAACGCCCCTGACGAGGTGAATGTTATCGTTGAAAATACAATGGGCGCAGTGCCAGTAAAGTATGAAATGGATAAAGATTCAGGTGCGATTTTCGTTGATCGCTTTGTTCATACGGCGATGTTTTATCCTGGTAACTATGGTTTTGTTCCGCACACATTGGGCGGCGACGGCGACCCAGTTGATGTATTGGTTTTGGGTGATTTGCCAATTATTCCTGGTGCGGTTATTCCTGTGCGTCCGGTTGGTGTTTTGATGATGGAAGATGACGGTGGTCAGGATGAGAAAATCGTTGCTGTGCCGACATCAAAAATGCACCCATCTTTCGAAGCTATCCAAGATGTAAACGACATCCCTGAGAGCAAGCGCGAACAGATCGAGCATTTCTTTACGCACTATAAAGACCTTGAGAAAAACAAATGGTCGAAGACACTGGGCTGGGAAGGCGCAGCAAAAGCAAAAGAATTGATCGCAGAAGGCATGAAAAACGACAAGTAAGTCAGCAGGCTTTTTCGGTAACAATTGAAAAGAAACCCCGCTG
>CEUZ01025768.1_pt1 | contig 42428 bp, 47 predicted proteins | sample 361511 | NCBI WGS metagenome assembly CEUZ01 (sample SAMEA2622822, study PRJEB7988) | marine metagenome | biome: marine biome (ENVO:00000447); feature: surface water layer (ENVO:00002042); material: "saline water (ENVO:00002010), including plankton (ENVO:xxxxxxxx)" | depth 5 m | reverse complement strand
ACATTATATATCAAATGTTTTAAGAATAAGAGAAAAACAAAAAATTTCTGTTTTTAATGGAATTCAAGGAGAATGGGAAGGAATTATAAAAAGTTTAAATAAAAAGAAAGGGGAAATAATAATTGAAAAACAAATAGAAAAACAAGAAAAAGAAAATTTAATTAATTTGATTTATACTCCAATAAAAGGTCAAAGAAATTATTATTTAATAGAAAAAATAACCGAGCTTGGTGTTACAAATATCTATCCAGTTATTTCAGAACGATCTGTTATTAAAAAATTTAATTATAAGAAAGCTGTTGCGTGTTCAATAGCTGCCTCTCAGCAATCTGGAAGACTGTCTGTTCCAAAAATACATGAAATTAAAGATTTAAAAAAATTATTAAATATTTGGAATAAAAAAGATCAAATTATATTTTGCGATGAAACAGAAGAAAAAAAATTATTTGTTGATTTATTTAAATCAGAAAGAGAAAAACAAATAAATAGTTTACTTATTGGACCAGAAGGAGGATTCTCCATAACTGAAAAAAATTTTTTAGAAAAATTAAATTATATTTATGGAGTAAGTTTAGGTAAAAGAATTTTAAGAGCTGATACAGCTGCAATAACTGCTTTATCTTTATTAATAGGTGAAAAATATTTGAAATGAAAAAATTTTTAGAAAATAAAAATGATTTAATTAAATATTTTGAAAAAGGTTCTAAACAAAAAAAATTTTGGAAAATTGGAACAGAACATGAAAAATTTATTTATGATTTAAACACATTAAACCCAATTGATTATAATGGAAGAAATGGGATTAAATCATTATTCAAATTGTTTAAAAAAAAAGGTTGGAAAGAAATTAGTGAAAATAAAAACCCAATAGCACTAAAAAAAAGTGGATCAACAATTTCTCTTGAGCCTAGATGTCAAATCGAACTTTCTGGTGGCACAGTTAAATCAGTCCATGAGACATGTAAACAAGCAAAAAATTATTTAGATGAACTTAAAAAGATTTGCATTAAAAAAAAATTAGGAATTCTTGGTCTTGGTTATTATCCAAAAAATTTCAAAAAATATACTGGATGGGTTCCAAAAAAAAGATACACAATTATGAGGAAAAGAATGAAATCAACAGGGTCCCACGGTTTAGAAATGATGTCTTCAACTTGTTGTATACAAACTAACTTAGATTATTCAAATGAAAATGATATGTTTAAAAAAGTAAGAGTAGGATTTGCTTTACAACCATTTGTTACAGCTTTATTTGCTAATTCTTCCATTATAAACAAAAAAAAATCTAAATATTTAAGTTATAGAAGTTATATTTGGTCTAAAACAGATAAGAATAGATGCGGGATAATTTCTGATGTTTTTTCAGAAAAATTTACATTTGAGAAATACGTTAACTATTTACTTAAAGTTCCAATGTATTTTGTTTATAGAAATGGAAAATATTTTGAAATAAATAACCAAAATTTTGAAGATTTTTTAAATGGAAAATTAAAAAAACTTCCTAATCAATTACCAACTTTAAATGATTTGGAAAATCATATTAGTACTATCTTTACCGATGTAAGAATAAAGCAATACATTGAAATGAGAGGAGCTGATAGTGGATCATGGAATAAAATATGTGCTCTGCCAGCTTTTTGGGTAGGTCTTTTATATAGTGAAAAAATTTTAGATGAAGTTTTTTTTATGATTAAAGATTGGAATTTAGATGAAATTTATGAATTAAATAAAGATGTTCAAAAATATGGATTAAGATCTCAATTAAGAAAAAAAAAAATTCAAAGTATTTGTATTGAAATTTTAAAATTATCAAAAAAAGGCTTAAATATTAGGAATTATTTAAATAAAAAAAAAGAAACAGAAGAACATTTTTTAAATATTTTGTTTGAAATAGCAAATTCCGGAAAAACTCCTGCTGAAGAATTGATAAATAATTATGTTGATAAAAATAATAATTGTTCTGATGACATATTTAGTGATAATTCTTATTAAAAAAAATTAATACTTATTTTAAAAAATATATGAAAAAAAAATTCAAAAATTTAAAAGATGTTAGAAAAAGTATAGATAATGTTGATGCTCGTTTAGTAAAATTAATTGGTGAAAGAGAATTTTACGTTAGAGAAGCACTTAAATTTAAAACAAATAAAAAACAAATTATTGATCGAAAAAGAATAAGTATGGTCTTAAAGAAAACAAAGAATTTATCAAAAAAATATAAAGCAAATAATTTAATTGTAGAAAGAATCTGGAAATTAATGATTAAGAATTTTATTATTCTAGAAAATAAATTATTTAAAAAAAATTAAATAATAATTTTATACGTCTGTGCCGCCAACCAAAATTTCATCTACTAAAATAGTGGGTTGTCCTACTCCTACAGGTACACCCTGTCCTTCTTTGCCACAAGTGCCAATTCCACCATCAAGAGACATATTATTTCCGACTAATGAAATTTTTTTTAAAACTTCTTCACCCTTTCCAATTAATGTTGCTCCTTTAACTGGGTTTGTAACTTTGCCATTTTCTATCATATATGCTTCAGAAGCTGAAAATTCAAATTGTCCAGAAGTTATATCAACGCTTCCACCTGAGAAATTTACCGCGTATAAACCTTTTTTTACAGATTTAAATATATCTTCTTCTGGAACATCTCCACCAAGCATGTATGTATTTGTCATTCTCGGCATAGGTAAGTATTCATAACTTTCTCTTCTACCGTTACCAGTTGATTTTGTTTTCATTAAATTTGCGTTTAATCTATCTTGCATATGACCAACCATTATTCCATTTTCAATTAATGTAGTACATTGACTAGGCGTACCTTCATCGTCAACAGTTATAGATCCTCTTCTATTATCAATAGTTCCATCATCAACTACAGTCACATTTTTAGAAGCAATTTTTTTTCCTAAAAGTTCTGAAAAAACAGATATTTTTTTTCTATTAAAATCTCCTTCTAGTCCATGCCCTATTGCTTCATGAAGAATTATACCAGGCCAACCAGGGCCTAAAACAATTGGCATTTTTCCTGCAGGAGCTGATTTAGATTTTAAATTAGTTAGAGCCTGCCTTAAAGCATCTTCAGTTTGTTGTTTCCAAATTTTTTCATTAAAAAAATCTACATAATTTCTTCTTCCTCCTGCTCCGCTAGAACCTGTTTCCATTCTTTTTCCATCATCAACTGTTATAGAAATATTTAATCTAACTAAAGGTCTAATGTCACCACAATGATATCCACCTTTTCTTAATATATGTACAGCTTGCCATTCTCCATGAAGCGAGGCTGAAACTTGTTTAACTTTTTTGTTTAATTTTCTTGCATATTCATCGATTGATTTTAAAAGTTTTGTTTTTTCATTAGATGAAAAACCATTTAAAGGGTTTATATTTGAGTAGTGTTTTTTGTTTGTTCTTACAGGATTAATAATTTTTGATTTAGAAGAAGTTGATAATATTGATTGAACTACTTTGCTAGCATTTTTAATACTAGTTTCGTTTATATTAGAAGAATGAGAATATGCTGAAGTTTCATCTTTTACTGATCTAAGGCCAAAGCCTTTATCAGTTGATATGCTTGCATTTTTTATTTTTTTATCATCATAAACAAAACTTTCTGATTGTTTAAATTCTAAGAAAAGTTCTCCGTCATCAGCTTTTTTTAGGGAATCATTAACTATTTTTTCAGTTTTATTAAAATCTAAATTTTCTTTTTTAAAAAAAAGATCGTATGAATTATTGATTTTATTCATATTATTCATTTAATTAATATAGTTTAAATAATATAATTTGCTTAATTTTTTTTGTTGATAAAGTTATATTTTCTTTTACTTTATTTGTGTAAGGGAGTAAATGTGAAAAAAGTATTATTGTTTTTAGCATGTTTTTTTGGTTTTTACAGTAGCGTATTAGCTAATGGGGGTCCAAAACCTTGGCAAATGGATTTTAGACCAGCTGCTACTCCAACAATGGAAAAGGTTGTTGCCTTTCATAATTTTGTAAACCCAATAATTATTGCAATTGCAGTATTTGTTATAGTATTAATGGCCTATATAGCTATAAGATTTAGTGCTAAAAATAATCCTAAACCATCGAAAACTACACATAACACATTTTTAGAAATAATTTGGACAGTTATTCCAGTTTTAATATTAGTTGTTATATCTGTGCCAGCATTTAAATTGTTATATTTTTCTCATTCTAATCCTAATACTGAAATGACGATTAAAGCAATAGGAAACCAGTGGTACTGGTCTTATGAGTACCCAGATCACGGGATCGTATTTGATAGCAATATGCTTTGTGGAACAAAAGAAGAATGCGATGCTTTAACTGAAGAAACAGGAAAAAAATATGTAAGACTTCTTGATGTCGATGAACCTATAGTAGTTCCTGTTAATAAAAAAATTAAAATTATTTCAACTGCATCTGATGTTATCCATAGTTTTGCGGTACCATCATTTGGTATAAAAATAGATGGTGTGCCTGGTAGGGCCCAAGATACTTGGTTTGAAGTTAATAATGAAGGAACATATTATGGTCAATGTTCTGAATTGTGCGGAATGTTACATGGTTTTATGCCGATTGCTGTAAAAGCAGTATCTGAATCTGAATTTAATACATGGGTTGAAGCAAAAAAAGCAGCCGCAAGTAAAGATAAAGAAATAGAAAAAGCAGAATTTTAAATAATTAAATTTTATGAAATTTGAAAAACATAATTATCATTTAGTAGATCCTAGCCCATGGCCTTTTTTGGGATCAATTGCAACTATCATACTAGCTTTTGGAGCAGTTCATTATTTTGGTAGTGGAAATTCATTTGTGTCACCAGGATCAGATCCTAATGAAGTTGCACGTGGCTCAATGACCCCGATGCTTGTTGGTTTAGGCCTAGTAGTACTTACAATGATTCTTTGGTGGAGAGATGTTATAAAAGAGTCTCATGGAGGGTTTCATAATGAGATAGTTCAAATTGGTTTAAAATATGGAATGGTTTTATTTATCGCATCAGAAGTATGTTTTTTTGTAGCTTTTTTCTGGGCTTTTTTTGATGTTAGTCTCCCAGGGCAACATGAATGGAGAGCAGCTATTGGCGGTGCGTGGCCTCCACAAGGAGAAGGTTATTTAAAACCAGAAACAATGCATGCTATGGGAGTGCCACTTTTAAATACTATTATTTTGCTTACATCAGGAGCAACGCTCACATGGGCGCATCATGGGCTTAGAGAAAATAATAGAAAAAAACTTATTGTTGGTTTAATAGTAACTTTAATTTTAGGTTTTACTTTTACTTTTTTTCAAGCTTATGAATATCATGAAGCAAAATTTGGATTTACTGAAGGCATTTACTCATCAACATTTTATATGGCAACAGGATTTCATGGTTTTCATGTTTTAGTTGGATCTGTTTTTTTATTAGTTTGTTTAATTAGATCTATTCAAGGTCATTTTTCAGCAGATCATCATGTAGGTTTTGAAGCAGCTGCATGGTATTGGCATTTTGTTGATGTAGTATGGATTTTTTTATTTACTGTTGTATATTGGTGGGGGACTTTATAACAAATGGCATATTCAGCAACAGCAGAACATCATGATCATGGACATCCTACAGGATGGAAGAGATGGGTATTTTCAACAAATCATAAAGATATAGGCACAATGTATATAATTTTTGCAATTGTTGCAGGATTAACTGGTTTAGCAATGTCTTTGGGAATGAGATCTGAGTTAGCAGAGCCAGGCTTACAAGTTTTAGGAGGAGATCATCAGCTTTATAATACACTCGTGTCAATGCATGGATTGATCATGATATTTGCAATGGTTATGCCTGCAATGATAGGAGGCTTTGGAAATTGGTTTGTCCCTATTATGATCGGAGCGCCTGATATGGCATTTCCAAGAATGAATAATGTAAGTTTTTGGTTATTGATACCAGGATTTTTATGTTTATTAATGGCATATAAAACTGGCATGGGTTCTGGTTGGACATTTTATCCGCCACTTAGTTCTAAGATTGGACACCCTGGCAATTCTGTAGATTATTTAATTTTAGGAGTTCATATTTTAGGAGCTTCCTCGATATTAGGTGCAATTAATTTTATTACTACAATTTTTAATATGCGTGCGCCTGGAATGACATTACATAAAATGCCATTATTTGTATGGGCTATTTTAGTTACTGTATTTTTATTACTTTTATCATTACCAGTACTAGCTGGAGCAATAACTATGCTTTTAACAGACAGAAATTTTGGAACCAGTTTCTTTGACCCAGCCGGTGGAGGAGACCCAGTTTTATTTCAACATCTTTTTTGGTTTTTTGGACATCCTGAAGTTTATGTGTTAATCATTCCTGGCTTTGGTGTAATTAGTCATATAGTTTCAACTTTCTCAAAAAAACCAATATTTGGTTATTTAGGAATGGCATATGCGATGGTTGCAATTGGAGTTGTTGGTTTCGCTGTTTGGGCACATCACATGTATACAGCTGGTATGGATATAGATACGAGAGCTTATTTTAACGCAGCTACTTTGGTTATAGCTGTACCAACAGGAATTAAAATTTTTAGCTGGCTCGCAACTATGTGGGGCGGTTCGATTAGTTTTAAGACACCAATGTTATGGGCACTAGGTTTTATCTTTTTATTTACTGTTGGTGGTGTAACAGGAGTTGTTTTAGCAAATGCTGGTTTAGATTTTGCTTTACATGACACTTATTATGTTGTCGGTCACTTTCACTACACAATGTCTATCGCAGCATTATTTGGAATTTTTGCATCATTTTATTATTGGTTTTCTAAAATGTTTGGAAAAGAATATTCTGAAAGTTTAGGAAAGCTTCATTTTTGGATAACTTTTATTGGTGTAAACGTTACTTTTTTTCCAATGCATTTTTTAGGTTTAGCTGGAATGCCTAGAAGAATTCCGGATTATCCAGACGCATACGCAGGTTGGCATGGGATATCAACAATAGGATCTTATATTAGCGCTGTAGGTGTTGTCGTATTTTTATATTTAGTTTTTAAAGCTCTAGCAAGTGGTAAAAAAGCTGTAGCAAACCCTTGGGGTGAAGGAGCTACAACTTTAGAATGGACTGTAAGTTCGCCTCCACCTTTTCATACATTTGGCGATAAAGTTCCAAAAACTTAAACATTAATGCTAAAATTAATTGAGGTTATAAATGATAGCAAAAACTGCTTCTATCTATAAAAAAACTTCTACTGATTCTGATTATATTTTTTTTATAAAAGAATATTTTAGTTTAGTTAAACCAAAAGTAATGACTTTGGTTGTTTTTACAGCATTTACTGGTATTTTTATTGCGCCTGTAACAATACACCCATGGATTGCATTTATATCTATATTTTGCATAGCTTTAGGTTCTGGTGCAGCTGGAGCATTTAATATGTGGTATGAAAAAGAATTAGATTTAAAAATGCTTAGAACACGCAAACGACCTTTGCCTTCAAAAGTAATAAAAAAGAATGAAGCATTGGGTATAGCAATTTTTTTATCTTTTATTTCTGTGTATGTTATGGCTTTAACCGTCAGTTATTATGCTGCTGCTTTTTTAGCTTTTTCAATTTTTTTTTATGTAGTTATATACACTATGTGGCTTAAACCAAGAACAAAATATAATATAGTAATTGGCGGAGCTGCAGGAGCATTTCCTCCTGCAATTGGGTGGCTCTCAGTTACAGGAAGTTTAGATGTATTACCATTTTTAATGTTTTTAATAATTTTTATGTGGACTCCACCACATTTTTGGGCTTTATCTCTTTATTGTTTAAAAGATTATAAAACTGCCGGATTTCCGATGCTACCTGTTGTGTCAGGTATAAAAAAAACGAAAGAGCAAATAGTAATTTATTCTATTTTAATGTTTTTAATCACTTTAATTCCTTTTATTTTAGGTTATTTCGGAATGGTTTATTTGTTTTCATCTTTAATACTGGGCTTATATTTTATTTTTCATTCTTTTAAAGTTTATTTTGATAAAGGCGCAGAAAACAAATCAATAAAAATGTTTCTTTATTCTATAATTTATTTATATTTTTTATTTTTAAGCATGATTATTGATCATTTAGGATTATTTAATTAATTATGAGTAATAAATTTAATAATAATGATTTAAAAAAAAGGAAGGCAAAAAATTTAGCTTTATTAATAATATTATTGATATTAGTTATTATTTTTTATGTCTTAACTTTTATAAAGTTGTCATAGTATAAAATGAAAAGTAATAATCTAAGAATTACATTAGGATTAGTTTTTTTAATAAGCTTTATGCTTTTTTTATCCTTTGCAGCTGTTCCATTATATAAACTATTTTGTCAAGTTACTGGCTATGGAGGAACACCTAAAATAGTTAACATTGAAGATGAAATAAAAATTTCTGAAAAAAAAATAAAAATTGAATTTAATTCAGACATAAATAAGAGTTTAAATTGGAGTTTTAAACCGGAACAAAGAAGCATAGAGTCTAATATTGGAGATTCAGTTCTAGCTTTTTATAAAGTAAAAAATAATGAAAAAAAAAGCATAACAGGCATTGCTACTTATAATATTTTGCCTTTTGAAGCAGGACAATATTTTAATAAAGTAGATTGTTTTTGTTTTGAAAATCAAACATTAGAACCTGGTGAAGAGGTTTTATTACCTGTTAATTTTTATATAGATCCGAAAATTTTAGATGATCCTAATGTAAAACATTTAAATAGCATTGTCTTATCATATACTTTTTTTCAATCAGATGAAAATTTGGAAAAAATTTCAAAGAACGATAATTAAATTTTGAAAAAAAAACTATCACTTTTGTATATTTTAAGAAATTCCTGTTGTCCTAAATGTGGTAATTATTCTATTTTTAAAAGTTTTTTGGAGATAAAAAAAAAATGTAATTGCGGTTTTAAATTATCTAACCATGATATTGGTGATGGCCCTAGTTTTTTTGCTATTTTTTTTTTAAATATTCTTATAATTTTTTTTGCACTAATAGTTGAAATAAAATTTTCTCCATCATTATGGGTACATTTAATTTTATGGACTCCTTTAGTAATAGTTTTTTCGATTTTATTAATAAAATATTTAAAAATAATTTTTTTGTTTTTAAATTTTAAATATAGAAATAAATAAGTGTCACCAAAAACAAGAAATATTACCTTAATGTCAATATTAGTTTTTTTCATATGCTCATCATTAAGTATTTGGCAAATTAAAAGACTTAAGTGGAAAGAAGATTTAATAAATAATATTACAGAAGCTTATAATTCAGATTCAATTAATATAAATAAATTAACTGGTGATTTAAGTAATTTTAATTTCAAGAAAGTTTATATAGAAGGTTTTTTTATTAATAATAAAAGTATGTTTTTAGGCCCTAGAGTTCATAAAGAAAGAGTAGGGTATAATTTAATTACACCTTTTTTATTAAAAGATGAAAGATATATTTTAATTAATAGAGGGTGGATTAAAGAAAAAAAAATAATTCAAGATGTAAAAAATAAATATGAAATTGAAGGAATTTTAAAAGAAGGTAACATAAAAAATTTTTTTACACCAAAAAATTCAATTAAAAATAATTTATGGTTTTATATTAATACTTACCAAATGTCAGAATTTTCAGGTTTAAAACTTTCTGATAATATTTTTTTAGATTTAATAAGAAGCAAGCCAAATGATAATATAACAATTATAAATTCTTCAATGCCAAAAATAGTAAATAATCATTTACAATATGCATTAACTTGGGCAATACTTGCAGTGCTATTTTTAGTCATGAATTATATTTATTATAGAAAATATAGATGAAAAGAGAATTTTATAAAGATTTAGAGAATAAGTATAAAGAAGTATCTTTACTCTATGAAATAATGGGAATTTTGCATTGGGATCGATCAACAGTCATGCCTGAAAGTAGTGTTGTAGGAAGGACAGATCAACTAACTAATTTATATGTTTTATCTCATAAAATGTTAAAAGATAAAAAAATTTATAATTGTATAAAACAATCTGAAAAGATTAAAAAATTAAATATTTGGGAGAAAAAAAATTTAAAATTAATAAAGAAAGAATTTATTATTAATAATTCTTTAGATAAAAAGTTATTGGAGAAGATATCACTAGCAACATCAAAATGTGAAATGCAGTGGAGAATTTCAAAAGAAAATAATGATTTTAAGTCTATAATTCCATATTTAGAAGAAGTAATAAAATTAAGAAAGATTGAAGCAAAAATAAAAAGTAAAGTTTTAAAATGTAGTTTATATGATGCTTTGTTAAATGATCATGAAGATGGGTTAAGTTCAAAAAAAATAGATAAAATATTTGATCAACTAATTTTGTTTTTACCTAAATTTTTAGAAGAAGTTTTAGATTTTCAAAAAAAAAATAAAAAAATAATACCTATTAAAGATAAAATTGAAATACAAAAACAAGAGAAACTTGGGAGACTTTTAATGCAAAAAATTGGCTTCGATTTTTCCTATGGTAGATTAGATGTAAGTATGCATCCTTTTTGTGGCGGGGCTTACAAAGATTCAAGAATAACAACTAGATATAATGAAAAAAATTTTATTGAAAGCCTTATGGGCGTTCTTCATGAAACAGGACATGCATTATATAATTTAGGTTTACCAGAAAAATGGAAATACCAACCAGTTGGTGATGCTCTAGGAACAGTTGTGCATGAAAGTCAGTCTCTTTTTATGGAAATGCAAATTTGTAGGAGTTTTGAATTTTTAAAATTTGCTTCACCTTTTATGAGAAAAGTTTTTAATAAAAAAGGAAAACAATGGGAAGCTAATAATTTATATAATATTTATACTTTAGTTAAACCAAGTTTTATTAGAGTTGATGCAGATGAGGTTACTTATCCATTGCATGTAATTATTAGATATAAAATTGAAAAAGATCTTATTGAAGGAAATATTAAAGTTAAAGAAATACCAAATGTGTGGAATATGTATATGAATGATTTTTTAAATATTAAGCCTAAAAATAACAAAGAAGGGTGTTTGCAAGACATTCATTGGTTTGATGGGACATTTGGTTATTTTCCTACATATACATTAGGTGCTATTTATGCATCTCAATTATTTTCTAAAATTAAAAAAGAATTACCAAATTTAAATATTCAAATTGCTAATGGTAAATTTAATCATTTAATAAATTGGTTAAGAAGTAATGTTCATTCAAAAGGATCATTATCAAATAGCGAAGATTTAGTTAAAAAAGTTACAGGAGAAGAATTAAATATTGAATATTTTAAAAAACATTTAATAAATAGATATCTTAATTAAAAAATTTTTTAACAATAATAATTTTGCATTACGAAAGCACTAGAAATAATAAAATAAAAAAGACTTTTTCTGAAGTTTTACTTTTAGGCCTTGCGGAAGACGGAGGTTTATTTGTTCCAAAGAAATGGCCTAAAATTTCTAAAAATGAAATATATAAATTTAAAACTATGAGTTATCAACAAATAGCTTTTCATGTATCAAAAAAGTTTATAAATGGCGAAATAGATGATAAAAATTTAAAAAAAATTATAAAAAAATCGTTTAAAAGTTTTTCAAAGAAAGAAATAGCATATCCAAAAAAATTTGATGAAAATAAATGGCTTTTAGAATTATATCATGGGCCAACGCTTGCTTTTAAAGATTATGCATTACAAGTTGTAGGAAATTTATTTCAGTATGTTTTGAAAAGAGAAAAAAAAAAAATTACTATAATAGGAGCAACTTCTGGAGATACTGGATCCGCAGCTATAGATGCCTGTAAAAATAAAAATACAATGGAGCTATTTGTATTTCATCCATATAAAAAAATTTCAAATATTCAAAGAAGATTAATGACAACGGTTAAGTCAAAAAATATATATAATATTGCAATTAAAGGAAATTTTGATGATTGTCAGAAAATAGTAAAAAAATTATTTGTTGATGTTGATTTAAAAAAAAAGTTTTCTTTTTCTGCAATTAATTCTATTAATTGGGCAAGAATTTTATTTCAAATTATTTATTATTTTTATTCTGTATCAAAAATTAAATCAAAAAATAAAAAATTTATTTTTTCAGTACCTTCTGGAAATTTTGGTAACGTATATTCAGGCTATGTTGCAAAAAAAATTGGATTACCTATAGATAAATTGATTATTGGAACAAATAAAAATGATGTTTTATCTACTTTTACAAATAAAGGTTTTATTAAATTAAAAAATGTAAAACAAACAATTTCTCCTAGTATGGATATACAATTACCAAGCAATTTAGAAAGGTATATGTATGATTTATTTAGTAAAAACAATGATTTGGTAAAGATTAAATTAAATGAATTAAATAAAAATAAAAAAGTTTTTATAGATAAAAATAAGATTAAGGAAATACAAAATTATTTTAAATCATCTAAAGTAAGTGAAAAAGATACTTTAAAAACAATAAAAGTTTTTTTTAATAAATACGATATCATACTTGACCCACATACAGCTATTGGAATTGCTGCAGATAAAGATAAAAAACTATCAAATAGATCAGTTGTGTATATATCAACAGCGCATCCATCAAAATTTTCAGAAACAATAAAGAAAGTTATTAAAAGAAAGGTAAACCTACCAACAAAACATAAAGATTTATTAAAATTTAAAGAAAATTATAAGATTTTAAATTTAAATTATAATAAAATAAAAAATTATTTAATAAATAAATCTAAATTTGTAAAAAATGTATAATATTTTTTTACTAAAAAAAGAAAAAAAGCTAATTGGTGAAAAAGTTCTATTGAGGAAGCCAAAAATAGATAATTGGAAAGAGTGGGCAGAATTAAGACAAAGATCAAGGAACTTTTTACAACCCTGGGAACCAAAATGGCCAGATAATTTTTTAACTCGTGAATCTTTTACAAGTTTTGTAAACATTTCCAATATTTCATTAAAAAAAAAAGATAATTACAACTATTTTATTTTTAATAAAGAAACAAATAGTTTAATGGGAGGCATTAGTTTAACTAACTATAAATCTGAGGCATATAAAAGTATAACTATTGGATATTGGATGGGAAAAGAATATGCAGGAAAAGGATATATGAGAGATGCGCTTAATTTAATATGCGAGTATTGTTTTAATGATTTAAATTTAAATAGAATTGAAGCAGCCTGTTTGCCAAAAAATTTAGTTAGTAAAAAAGTGTTACTTAATGTTGGTTTTAAAGTTGAAGGATACGCAAAAAAATATTTAAATATAAATGGAAAATTAGAAGATCATTTACTTTTAGCAAAAATTAAAAAAAGCATTTAGCATTTACCAGAGCTAGAGTTAAGAAAGTCAGGATTTATACCAATAGATTTAATTGCTTCTTCCCATTTCTTTTCTGCTTTACATTCAAAAATTAAATTAGAATCTCCTGGAGCAACTAACCATCCATCTTGGGTAAGTTCTTCTTCTAATTGTCCAGCAAACCAACCAGCATATCCTAAAGCAAAAAGAGTTTTTTTTGGTCCATGACCTTTTACTATCGATTTAAGAATGTTGATATTAGATGTTAAAAAAATTTTATCAGCAACTTCTATTGTGGTTTCATCTTTAAATTCTTTTGTATGCAATATAAATCCTTTTTTTGTATCAACAGGACCCCCGTATGTTATTGGAATATTATCAATATTAGAATTATTTTTTAATTCTTCATTATCAATTATATTTTTTATTTTAGTTTCTATTATTGGCTGATTTATAACAATTCCCATTGCTCCTTCATTTTTATGTGTAATCATATAAATGACTGATTTATGGAATCTCGGATCCATCATTGCAGGGGAAGCAATTAAGAATTTTCCAGATAAAAATTTTTTTTTTCTTTTCATAAGTAATTAATATGAAATATATCATTTATTATAATAAAAATTAATACATATTGTTTATAGTTAATTTAAATTATTAAAATGTTATTAACTTTTGTTAGAAATATTACTTTACTAGTTTTTTTTATTTTGAATTTTACAGCTTTAGGTTTGGCTAAAAATCAAAATTATGTAGAACACGAACATGTGTCTATAAAACTTATTTCTTCAATAGAATCAATATCGACTAATAAAGAAATTTATTTAGGTCTTCATTTTAAATTAAAACCTGATTGGAAAATATATTGGAAATATCCTGGAAAAGCAGGATATCCGCCTGAAATAAATTCAAGTAATTCAAAAAATATTAAAAATATTGAAATATTGTGGCCAAAACCTAAGAAGTTTGAGATTTTAGGGATGGAAAGTATAGGTTATTCCAATGAAGTAGTTTTGCCAATTAAAACTAATTTAGAAACAATTAATAATGAAGTTTTAGTAAATTTTAATATTGATTATTTAACATGCAAAAAAATTTGTGTTCCATTTAATGATAATTTAAAACTAATAATACCTGTTGGAGACGGACAAAGTTCAGAATATGAAAAAATTATTAATAAATATATAGATAAATCTAATTATTTAACCTATTCAAGTTTTTTTAATCAAGATAGTATTTTTTTCTTTTTATTTATTGCTTTTATTGGCGGGCTTATATTAAATTTTATGCCATGTGTATTCCCTGTTCTATCTATAAAAATCTATAATATCCTATCTCAAAAACAAAAAAATATAAATTATAGAAAAATTAAGAATAATTTTTTAGCTACAGTACTAGGAATAATATTTTCTTTTTTAGTTTTATCATTTGTAACAGTTATTTTAAAAAACTTAGGTCAGAATATTGGGTGGGGATTTCAATTTCAGTCACCTTATTTTCTTACTTTTATGATTTTTATACTAATTATTTTTTCATTAAATTTAATGGATGTATTTTTAATTGATATACCAAACTCTTTTAAAAGCCATTTAATTAAAGTTATTAATATTAGTAAAAAAAATTCAGATTTTTTTCATAATTTTTTTTTAGGAACTCTTGTAACAGTTTTATCTACTCCATGCTCTGCACCTTTTTTAGGTACAGCATTGGGATTTGCATTTTTAAGTTCAAATCTAACAATTTTTTTAATTTTTTTTTGTATTAGTTTAGGATTATCTTTTCCTTATATCATTCTAGCTACTAGCCCAAAAATTTTATCTTATTTACCTAAACCAGGCATATGGATGAAAAAATTAAAATATTTCTTAAGTTTTTTATTAATTTCAACTGCATTTTGGTTATTTACTGTTTTATTAATTCAAATCAATATTACAAACAATAAGTTTAAAAATGATTCATGGGAAAAGTTTGATCAATTAAAATTAAATAAATTAATAAATGAAAAAAATATTATATTTGTCGATATTACAGCAGATTGGTGTCTAACTTGTTTTTATAATAAAACTACTGTAATAAACAGAAAAAAAATCAAAATGATTTTTAATGAAAATAAAGTGATAAAAATGCGCGGTGATATAACTAAACCAAATAAAAAAATAACCGAATATATAAATTCTTTTGGTAGATATGGCATACCTGTAAATATTTTATATAGTTCTTCTTCTCCACAAGGAATTTTATTATCTGAAGTCTTGACTGTTAGTGAACTTTTAAGTACCTTCGAGAGTATAAAAAATGATTAAAGAAGAAGAAACATTTCCTAATAATAAAGTAGTTTTAGTTGGCAATGATTTTAAAGAAATTGATACTGATCAATTTTTTACTGGAAAAAAAGTTCTTTTATTTGCTGTTCCTGGAGCTTACACGCCAACTTGTAACAATTCTCATTTGCCTTCATTTATTGATAAATATGATGAAATAAAAGAAAAAGGAATAGATAATATAATTTGTTTATCAGTAAACGACCAGTTTGTTTCCAAAGCTTGGAGGGATAGTAAATCTATAAAAGATGATTTTTTATTTCTAGCTGATGGTAACGGTAAAGTAACTGAATCTATTGGCATGACCTTAGATTGTTCAGGTTTTGGTATGGGGAATAGATCAAATAGATATGTAATGCTTATAGAAGACAAAGTGGTAAAAAAATTAATTTTAGAAGATAATCCTGGTGTTTGTGAATTAACAAATGCAACAGAAATCTTAAAATCACTCTAAATACCTATAGCTTTTTTTGCTAGCTTATCTGCCTTTTCATTTAAAGTATCATCATTATGTGCTTTTACCCAGCTCCATTTTATAAAATGATTTTTTGTTTCATTTTCTAGTAATTTCCATAAATCAGAATTTTTTACATCTTTTTTATTTGATGTTTTCCAATTATTTATTTTCCACTTTTTTATCCATATAGTTATTCCATTTTCAAGATATTTGCTATCCGTATAAATATTTATTTTTGTTTTCTTTTTAAAATATTTAATAGCTTCTATAGCGGCTATTAATTCCATTCTATTATTTGTTGTATTTTTTTTTGAACCACTTGATTCTTTTATTTTTCCATTTTTATAACGAATAATAAAAGACCAACCTCCAGGACCAGGATTTCCTAAGCAAGAACCATCTGTATAAATATCAACCGTTTCCATTTTAAAAATAATTTTTTAAATCATTTATTTGAAAAAATTTTAGTTTATTTAGGTATTCTTTTGGATTTTTTTTATATTTTAATGGAATTTTTTTATTTTGAAGGTCCATTAATCTTGATAAATAAAATCTTAAACTACTTGCTCTTAAGAATAAATTAAGATTTTTAATTTCTTGAGTACTTATTTTTCTAATAGAATTATAGCCTTTAATCAATAATTTCATCTTTCTTATATTTATTTTTTTTTCAAAACACCAAGCATTTATACATATTGCAATGTCATAACAAAAGAAATCATAACAAGCGTTAGATAGATCTATTATTCCAATAATTTTTTTGTTTTTAAAAAAAACATTATCTGGAAAAAGATCACCATGAATAATTCCAGAAGGTAGTTTTTTTGGCCAATTTCTTTTTAAAAACTTAATTTCATTATTAAGAAAATTAATTTCTTCTTTTTTTAATTTTATTTTTTTTAATAACTTACTCCATTCATTTAAGGAAAAGTCATTTCTTCTTTTTTTTTTAAAATTCTTAGTTTTAATATGAAGTAAGCCTAATTCTTTACCTAATTGATAGCAATCATTTGCAGTATTTTTTTTTTTTATCTTTCCATTTACGAAGTTAGTTATTGTGTATTGTTTTTTTTTATAAGAACTTAATTGTTTTTCATAGTTATTATAAATTATATTTGGACAAGGAAATTTTTTTTTGATTAAAAAATTTATTAATTCTATAAAAAAAGATAAATTTTTATTTTTAATTCTTTCAGTAATTTTATTCTCGAATATTGTTAGAATAAATTTATTATTTTTTATTTTAAATAAATAATTTGTGTTTTCTATTCCTTCATTTATTCCTTTAAAATAATCTATTTTTCCAAGAGAATAATTATTTAAATAATTCTTAAAATCATTTTTGTTAATTTTTGTATAATATGCCAATTTAATATTTATAAATTGTGACGAAAGTCATAGTTATTTATAAACTTTTACTTTTTTTTTTATTGAATAAATTTGTTACAGATTGAGCAATAAGATTTGTTTGATCTATATCTTTTTCTTTTTCAAACAACTCAAGAATACTCTTCATTGATACTTTTAATGCCATTTTTTTTATATCTAAAATAGCTTGATTTCTTGATTGTTCAATTCTATCTATAATTTTTTTATTTGATCTTTGTTTATTAATTTTTTCGTCATCTAAAAGTTTTTTTTTAATTAGCTCAGCTTCCTCATTGGCATTTTTTATAATTTTTTCTTTATCATTTATTAGTTTTTTTAGATTTTTTTTTGCTTCTATTAAATTTATTTCAGCTTCTTCTTTTAATTTTTTTGCTTCATCAATTCTTTTTTTAATTTCTTCAATTCTTTTATCTAATGATTTTATAATTATTTCTTTACTTTTTTTATAAGATAGAGCTATAAAAATAGCAAAAGCTACTGCGACCCAAAAAGATTCGCTATGAAGAAGACTGGAAATTATACTATTATCAGGAACTTTCATTTCTAATATTTTTTAAATTATTCTTTATTATTTGTTTCAGTTTATTTTTTTTTACATTTTTGTTATTTGATATTTTTTTGATAATTTCTTGCGATAAATTAAATGCAATCTTATTGATTTCTTTTAAAACCTTTTCTTTTTTTTTAAAAATATTTTTTTCATCTTTTTCTAATTTTTTTTCAAGTTTATTTTTTAGAATTTGGTTATTTTCATTTATTTTTTTATTTATATTAATTCTTAAATTGTTTATTATTTCTCTTGCTTCTGTTTCTGTATCATTTTTAATCTTTTCTATTTCATCATTAATGATTTCTGTATCTCTATAAAGTTGTTCTGAAATATGAATATTATTTTTAATTTCATTTTCTCTATTTTTAATTACAGAGGATATCCTTGGAACTATTACTTTAGCCATTATTATGTAAAGTATTAAAAAACTTACAACAAGCCAAAAGATTTGACTTGGAAAAGTTGAAATTTCCAATTGCGGCATTTTTTAAATCCTAAAAAATTATAAAAATAGAACTAAAAATGCAATTAATAAAGCATATAAGGCCACTGCTTCTACCAATGCAAATCCTAACATCCCCATTGGAAATACTTGTGGTCTAGCAGACGGGTTTCTTGCGATAGCAGATATAAGTGATGCAAAAATATGCCCAATACCCGCTCCTACTCCTCCAAGTCCTATAACCGCAAGTCCTGCTCCGATTAATTTAGCTGCTTCTACTTCCATATTTTATTCCTCCTAAGTTAATGTAGATTAATAGCGTCATTTAAATATAAACAAGTTAATACAGTAAATACATAAGCTTGTAAAAAAGCAACAAGAACTTCAAAAGCGGTTAAAGCAACATCAACAAATAATGGCGCAATACCAAACACTCCTAAAGAGAATATAAATCCTGCAAAAACTTTTAACATTGTATGTCCAGCCATCATATTGGCAAATAATCTTATAGATAAGCTAACTGGTCTAGATAAATAAGATATTACTTCAATTGGTATCATTAATGGCAACATTACCATCGGTACACCTTTTGGAACAAATAGTCCAAAAAATTTAAAGCCGTGCATTAATATTCCAATTATAGTTACAAACAAAAAAATGAACATTGCTAATACAAAAGTAACAATTATATGGCTAGTAAAAGTAAAACTATAAGGTAATAAACCTAATAAATTTCCAAACAAAATAAATGTGAATAATGTAAATATAAGTGAAAAAAATTTTTGACCTTTATTTCCAATATTATCATTAATCATATTAGCGATAAATTCATAAAAAATTTCAGAAATACTTTGTAACCGGCTAGGGATAATACTTTTTTTTTTAATAGATGAAATTAATAAAATTGAAATAACAGAAATTGTTAAAATCATAAACATTGACGAATTAGTGAATGAAATATCAATATTATTTAAATTAATAGGAAATATTTCTTTTATTTCAAATTGATGTATTGGATCTGCCATAATAAAAAAAAAAAAATTATTTAATGCAATTTATCATTTTTTTTTTTAAAACCAACCTCAAATCCTAATCTTTTTACAGATCTAAAAACATTAAAAATTCCTGATGCAAAACCAAGAATTAAAAAAATTATTAAAAAAATTGGTTTAGTTTGAAAATAGTTATCAAGAATAATTCCAATAACAACACCCACTATGATTGCTGAAATTAGTTCTACTCCTGATTTTAAAAAGATTCCTAAATCTTTAAAACTATTCTTTTTTTTAATTTTTTTATTTGAAAGCTTTAGGGTTTCAAGTTTTTTACCAAAATCTTTAAGTTTTTTCTTCAATATTTTTAACTAACTTCTCTAAGTTTTTGAGCTTCTTCTAGTTTAACAGAAATTAATTTTGAAATGCCAGTTTCTGCCATTGTTACACCGTATAGCCTATCCATATGCGCCATTGTAATAGGATTATGTGTAATTAGAATAAACTTTGTTAAGGTTTCTTGATTAATTTTTTTTATTACTTTACAGTATTTTTCTATATTTATATCATCTAATGGAGCATCAACCTCGTCTAAAACACAAATCGGAGAAGGGTTCTGTAAAAAAACTGCTAAAATTAAAGCTGTTGCTGCCATTGTTTTTTCTCCACCAGATAATAGCGATAAAGTATTCATTTTTTTTCCTGGAGGTGAAGCAAAAACTTCTAGTCCAGATAACAACGGATCTGATGATCCAACCATTTTTAAATAAGCTTTTCCACCATTAAAGAACTGTGTAAAAAGTTCTATAAAATTTTTATTTACACCATCGAAACATTTGTGGATTTTTTCACGGCCTTCTTTATTTATATTGGAGATGGTTTCTCTTAATTTTAATATTGCTTTTTCTACATCAATTTTATCATTAATCATTTTTTCAATTTTTTTATTTGTTTCTTTAGCTTCATTCTCTGCAGCAAAATTTATTGGTCCAATATTATCAAATTTTCTTTTTTCTGAATTAAGGTCATTTTGTAAAATATTTTTTGCAGGCAAGTCTTCGATTTTAATATCTTCTTTTTTTAAAATCTCTTCATTTAATTTTAATGAAAAATTATTTTCACTTTCTTCATAAGCATTAACTAGATCATTTTTTAAATATTCTAAATCTGTTTCTAGTCTAGTTTTCTCTTCATGGCTTTTTATTTTTTTTTCAGAATTAATTTTTATTTTCTCATCTATTTCTTTAGTTTGTTCTGGATCAACTATAACTTCTTTACTTAAACTATTAATTTTTTCATCTAATAATATTATTTTTGATTCTAGGTTAGAATTTTTTTTTTTTATTTCTTCTGGTTTATTTTTAAGATTTTCTAATTCATTATTTGTAAATTTTTCTCTTTCCATTAAATCATTCATATGTTTTTTAGTATCTTCAATTCTTTTGCTCCATTTGGCGTGCTCTTCTTCAAAATCAAATATTTTATCTAAATTAGTTAATTTAGAAAAATTATTCTTTATACCTGTAAAGGATGTAAATATATTATTAATTTTTTCAGAAATTATATCGAAAGTATTTTTGATTGGGTTTATTAATTCTTTATTTTTACTTATTAAGTCATTAATTTTAGAATTTAATTCATTCGATTTTGAAATAATAAATTCAATTTTTTTTATTTCATTTTCTATATCTTTTTTTAAATTAATAAAATTTTCTTTATCACTATTTTTTTCCGTATTTGATATTTTCATATCTAATTCTTTTGTTTCATTAAATATATTTTTTTGAAGTTTAGATAATGAAAAATTTGCATCTTCAAGAAATTTTTTCTCTCTTAAAATATCTTCAGATAGTTGTGTTAATCTATTTTTTAAATTATCTTTTTGAATAGAAATTCTATTGATTTCATCTAAATTCTTTTGTTTTTCTATAAGGTGATTTTGTTTTTCAATTTTTAAATCATTTAATTCTTTATTTTTTTCAGTATTTTTACTTAAAAATTTGTTTTTTTCATTTTTATAATTTTCTAATAAGTCATCAATTTCATTTATTTCGGAATTTATTTTTTCAAGTTTTTCACTTTTTTTATTTATTTTATCTATATTGCTAATGCATCTAATTTTTATAAGTGTAATTTCTAAATTATTTATTTTATCTTTTACTGTTTTATATTTTTCCGCTTCTTTTACTTGTTTTGAAAGTATTTTGTATTGGTCTTTATGTGTCTTAATAATATCATCCAATCTTGAAAGATTAACTTCAGCAGATTTTAATTTTAATTCAGCTTCGTGCCTTCTTGCATGTAGACCAGTAATTCCAGCTGCTTCTTCTAAAAGAATTCTTCTTTCTTCTGGTTTTGATGATATTAACCTATGCACTTGCCCTTGTGCCACAATAGAAGTTGTATCAGGGCCTGAAGACGCATCTGCAAATAATAAATGCACGTCTTTAGCTCTCACTGTTTTGTTATTTATGTAGTAGGTTGATCCTTTTTCTCTTTCAATTTTTCTTTTAATTTCTATTGTTTCGTAACTATTAAATAATTCAGGAGCTTTTTTTTTTTTATTATCTATTGTTATTTCAATTTCAGCTAAATCATTTTGTGGTCTTATTGATGTTCCATTGAATATAACATCATCCATTCCTTTTCCTCGCATTTCTTTAGGTGATGTTTCACCCATTATCCATTTAAGAGCATCTACTATGTTTGATTTTCCACATCCATTTGGTCCAACAATACCAGTTAAGCCTTTTTCTATATTTAATTCAGTTTTATCAACAAATGATTTAAAGCCAGTTATTTTTAGTTTTGTAAAATCCATATTAATTAATTAATTTTATAATAATTTTTTCAAAATTTTCATAACTCATTGCACTATATTTTTTTTCATTAATTATAAATGAAGGAGTAGAATTTATATTATATTTTTCTTCAGCTAGAGTTCTTGTTTTTATTATCTCATCAACTAATTTCTCATCTGTGAAGCATGAGTTAATTTTATCTTCCTTTAACCCTGCAAGCTTGCCAATATTTGTAAGTTTTTCTATAAATGAGTCATCATTTGATATCCATTTTTTTTGAGTATTTAGAATCAATTTAACAAAATCAAAATATTTTTCTTTAGGAGCACATTTAGCAAGAACCGATGCAAATAACGCTTGTTTATCTAAAGGAAAATCTCTATAAATAAATTTAATTTTATTTGTATCAATAAAATTCTTTTTTATTTCTGGATAAATTTCTTTATGAAAAGTAGCACAATGATTACATGTCATTGACGCATATTCAATTATTATTACTTTTGCTTCTGCGTTTCCTACAAATGCTTCATTTTCTGTTTTTGCATTAGAAATTTGTGATTTTGAGAAAACAATTAAAATTAATATAATTAAATATTTGCAAATATTGTATTTCATTTATTTTTTACCACTATATATAGTATAATTATAAAATTAATATCTTTGTGGGCAAGTTTTAATTTACTAATCAAATAAAGTTTTGTTTAGTCTTTTCAAAGCATTTTTTAAAGAATTTTTTTTTAATTTATTAACTTCTTTTAAGTCTATTTTTTTTTTATTTTTTTTTACAAATTCTTTTTTTTTATAGTTATTTTCTACTTTAAAATCTTGTACTATGCTAATTTTGCTTATGGCTTTGTAACCAAAGTACTGGTTTAACTTTTCAATAATTTCTTCATTTTTAAACTCGATTTCCATTGATTTACCACGAGATGTTTTTAAGAAGATAATTCCATTTGAATTATTAATATTTTGAAAAGAAACTTTAATTGGCCAACAAAATTCTGCAATGTTATTTCCAATAATTTTTTTCCAATTTTTTATTAATGAAATTTCAATAAAATTTTTTTCTTTAACTTTTTTATCAATAATTTTAGGAAGACTACTACTAATTTTTTTAAAATAACTTTGTTTTCTTTCTTTCATTTAACCTAAGTTAATTGCAATTCTGATCTAATTTTTTCTCTTAGAATATCTATACTTATAGAATTATTTTTTTCATTCTTATACCAAAATGTCCAACCGTTACATGATGGTAAATTTAATAAGTTAGCTGCAACACTATGTATTGACCCCTTAAAATTTTCTGCAATTAATGAGCCGTCAACTCTTACTTTTGCATACCACTTTTTATTTATATCATGAAGTAAATCACCTGGTTTTATTAAATTAAATTCTATTAAATTTCCAAAAGGAATTCTTTTTTGTTGTCTTTTTTCATTAACTTTAAGCATATTTTTATTTTTTAAAGGTTTAATTAAATCAATTCTTTTTTTTGCGAATTTAATATATTTTTTTTCACTTTCTATTCCTATGAATTTTCTATTATATTTTTTTGCCACAGAGCCAATAGTTCCAGTTCCAAAAAAAGGATCTAAAACTACATCTCCAGGATTAGTTACAGATAATAAAATTCTAGCAATTAAAGATTCAGGTTTTTGTGTAGGGTGTACTTTTTTGCCTTTATATTTTAATCTTTCAGAACCATTACATATTGGAAAAGTCCAGTCACTTCTCATTTGTAAGTCATCATTGAGAGATTTCATAAGATTATAATTAAATGTATATTTTGAATTTTTATTTTTTGAACACCAAATTAAAGTTTCATGAGCATTTGAGAATCTAGTACCTCTAAAATTTGGCATAGGATTAGTTTTTATCCAAACAATGTCATTTAAAATCCAGAAATTTAAGTCCTGCAATATTTTTCCAATTCTAAAAATATTGTGGTATGTTCCTATTACCCATATTGTTCCATTATCTTTTAGTAATCTTTTTGCTGAAGATAACCATTCTTTTGTAAAATTATCATATTTTTCAAAACTTTCGAATTTATCCCATTTATTTCTTACACCATTTACTTTAGATTGGTCAGGCCTTTTTAAATCTTTTTCTAATTGAAGATTATATGGAGGGTCAGCAAATATTAAATCAACTGATTTATCAGGTAATTTTTTCATTTCTTTAATACAATTACCTAAATATATTTTATTAAGTGCTAGATTTTTAATTTTCATTTTGATCCCGATTGTTAATTATCTTATCATTTTTATTATTGGTTTAAAAGATTTTCTATGATGAGGGGTTATCCCTAATAATTTAATTTTGTTTATATGTATTTTTGTTCCGTAACCTGAATTTTTATGCCAAAAAAAATTTGGGTATTTGTAAGATAATTTTTTCATTAAATTATCTCTTACAACTTTAGCAATTATTGAAGCAGATGCTATAGATATAGATTTATTATCACCATTTTTTATAGCTTCGACTTTTGCTTTTATTTTTGGCTTGTAAATACCATCAACTAATACAAAATCAGCATCAATTTTTAAAGAAGAATATGCTCTTTCCATAGCTATTAAAGATGCTTGTAGAATATTCTTTTCTTCAATTTCTTTAACACTTGCCGCACCAATTCCAAAATTAATAATTTTTATTAGGATTTTATATAATTTTTCTCTAACTTTTTTTGAGATTTTTTTTGAGTCATTAATTTTTATTATATCTGGGTATTTTTCTAAAAAATTTTTCCATAAAGATCTTTTTATATATACGGCAACAGCTACTACAGGCCCAGCAAGAGTTCCTCTCCCAACTTCATCGATTCCAACAATAATTTCTCCAAACTTTTTTTCTATATCGAAATTCATTATTATAATTTTGGAAGAATTTCAACTAAATTACATGGTTTAAAAGATGAATCTAATTGATACTTTATAATTTCATCCCAAGCATCTTTGCATGCACCTGGAGACCCAGGCAATGAAAATAAAAATTTTCCTTTTGAAATTCCTGCACAAGTTCTAGATTGGATAGTAGAGGTTTTAATTTTTTTATAGCTAATCATTCTAAATATTTCTCCAAAACCTGGTATATCTTTTTCAAAAAAAAATTTAAATGCTTCAGGAGTTACATCTCTTTTTGTTAAACCAGTACCCCCAGTTGCAATGATAACATTTATTTTTTTTATTTTTAACCACCCATTAATAACTTTTTTTATTTCTATTACACTATCTTTGCAGATTTTTTTTTCGAATAAATTATGATGTGAACTCATTATCTTTTTTTTTAATAATTCACCTGATTTATCAGTTTTTGAATTTCTAGTATCTGATACTGTAAGAAGCGCTATATTTAATTTTTTTTTTTTCATATCGATTTTTTTTGTTATGTTATGATACAACAATTTATTTATGACTAAAGAAACAAATTTGATAAGTTAAATATTTTGCTTATATCTTTACTATATGACTAGAGAATCAATGAATTTTGATGTTTTAATAATAGGCGCAGGCCCTTCTGGACTTGCAGCTAGTATTAGGCTATCGCAACTTGCAAAAAAAAATAATAAAGAATTAAATATCGGCGTTGTTGAAAAAGGTTCAGAAGTCGGAGCACATATACTTTCTGGAGCAGTTTTAGAAACAAAAGCGTTAGATGAATTAATACCAGATTGGAAACAAAAAGATTCTCCATTAAAAACTGAAGCTAAAAAAGATAATTTTTTATTGTTAACAAAAAATAAATCTTTTAAATTACCAACCCCTCCACAGATGAAAAATGATGGAAATTATATTATTAGTTTAGGAAATTTTTGTAGATGGTTAGCTAAACAGGCAGAAGAATTGGGTGTTAATATTTTTCCCGGATTTGCTGCTTCAGAAATTATTTATGATAATGATCAAAACAAAGTTGCTGGTATAAGAACTGGAGATCAAGGAATTGATAAAAATGGAGAGAAGTTGGAAAATTTTCAACAGGGATATGATTTATTAGCTAAGCAAACAATTTTTGCAGAAGGTTGCCATGGTTCTTTAACAAAAAAATTAATTAAAAAATATGATTTAAGAAAAGATAAAGATCCTCAAACATACGGTATTGGTTTAAAAGAATTATGGGAGATTAAACCAGAGAATCATAGGCAGGGAGAAGTAATTCATTCTATAGGATGGCCTTTAGATAATAAAACTTACGGAGGTTCATTTTTATATTATTTAGAAAATAACCAAGTTTCAGTTGGATTTGTTATTGGTTTAGATTATAAAAATCCATATTTAAGTCCATTTGATGAATTTCAAAGATTTAAAACTCATCCAAAAATAAAGAAAATTTTTGAAGGAGGTAAGAGAATATCTTATGGTGCAAGAGCTTTAAATGAAGGAGGTTTTCAATCAATTCCAAAATTGACTGTACCAGGAGGGTTATTGGTTGGTTGTACAGCAGGATTCATGAATGTGCCTAAAATTAAGGGTACACACACAGCTATGAAATCAGGAATGATTGCAGCAGATGAAATATTCAAAAATATTTTTGATAGTAAAAAAATAGAAATTTCTTCATATGAAGATGAAATTAAAAAATCTTGGGTTTGGAAAGAACTTTATAGTGTTAGAAATATAAGACCGGCTTTTCAATGGGGATTTTGGCCTGGTTTAATATATAGTGCTATTGATACTTTTCTATTAAGAGGTAAAGCCCCTTGGACATTAAAACATCATTATGATCATAAATCTTTAAAGGAAGCAAATAAATGTAAAAAAATTGAATATCCAAAACCAGATGGAGTAATTACATTTGATAAATTATCTTCAGTTTTTATTTCAAATACTAATCACGCAGAAAATCAACCTTGCCATTTAAAATTAAAAGATATTTCAATACCTATTAAATATAATTTAGAGAATTATGATGCTCCTGAACAAAGATATTGTCCTGCAGGAGTTTATGAAATAATAGATGTTGAAAAAAATTCACCAAAATTGCAAATTAATGCTCAGAATTGTGTACATTGCAAAACTTGCGATATAAAAGATCCAAGCCAAAATATTAACTGGGTAACTCCTGAAGGAGGAGGCGGCCCTAGATATCCTAATATGTAAATGTTTTTAATGAAAAAAATTTTAATTTTATTTTTCTTTGTTTTTTCTTGTTTCAATAAGCCCTTGTTATCTATAGATTTTGGAAGTTATTTAGCTGGGGAAAGTGCATATGTGAATAAAGATAATAAGGCTGCCATTTATCATTTTAATAAAGCGTTAAATTTAAATGAAATTAATACAGAATACGGACGCGATATTGCAGAAAAATTATGTTCTTTATATCTTTTAGAAGGAAAGATTGAAGAATGCGTTTTATTAGCTGAAAGGATTGAGAGAGATTTAGAATCTGAATCTATTGATAGTACTAATATTAGGATGGCTTTAGTAGTTAGTGATATAAAAAAAAAAAAATATAATTCGGCTTTAAACAGATTAAAAAAAATAAAAAAAAGTTCTTATGAAAGATTTTCTGTTCCAATTATTGAAGCATGGTTAATTGCCGAAGAAAAAAATAATTTTAATTTAGCAGAACAAAAATTAAATGAATTAGAGGCTGACATTGTTGTAAGTGGTTTAAGAAATTTAAATTTAGCTTTAATTCATGATTATTTTGATAAAAATCAAGAAGCATTAAAATTTTATCAAAAATCTGTTAATGCATTCAATAAGCCTTCATATAGATTGGTTGAGATTACAGCTAATGCGTTTCAAAGGAACAAAGATTTCGAAAAGGCAAAAAATATTTTTGATAAATTTCTATCTGATTCTAATGATTATTTATTAGTAAAAAAACACTTAAATCAAATAGAAAAAAGAGAAATACCTAAAAAATTAATTTTAGATTTAAATGATGCTGTTGCTGAATTATTTAGCACAATTGCAAGTACTTTTAGTTCTGACTTTACAAATAATTTTTCTATTATTTATTCTAATTTTTCTATTTATTTAAAAAAAGATTTTGAAGTAGCAGAATTATATTTAGCGGAGTTATTAGAAGATAATAATAGATATGAAGAAGCAAATAATTTGTATAAAAAAGTTCAACCATCATCAAGTTTTTTTTGGCATTCAAAATTAAAAACTGCAAGAAATTTAGAATTATTAGGAGATACTGATAATGCAATTTCAATTTTAAAAAAAATGAATAATGAAGAAAAAGGGAGATATGATTCTTTAAAGCTCTTAGGAGATATATATAGGAATTACGAAAAATATGATGAAGCTATAAAATCTTATAATGAAGGAATAAATAGAATAGATAACATTGAAATCAGACATTGGGATTTACTTTATTCAAGAGGAATGGCTTATGAAAGAGATAATCAATGGAAATTAGCAGAGGAAGATTTTTTAAAGATTCTAGAACTTGTTCCTGACCAGCCTGATGTTTTAAATTATCTGGGGTATTCATGGATAGAAAAAGACATTAATTTAGAAAAAGCCAAAACATTTATTCTTAAAGCTGTAGAGTTAAGACCTCGAGATCCTTATATAGTAGATAGTTTAGGTTGGGCTTATTATAATTTACAAGAATATGATAATGCTGTTGAAGAACTTGAAAGAGCCATTAGTTTGAAACCTACCGACCCTATAATTAATGACCATCTTGGAGATGCTTATCTAAAAGTGAATAGAGAACTTGAAGCTATATATCAATGGAAAAAGGCTATAGAATTTAAAGCTGATGATAAGTTAAAGAAAAAAATAAAAAAAAAACTAAAAAAATATAATAATAACGATTTAGATATTCTGTAAATTTATGGTTAAAGCGAAAATCTTTAAATCTAAAGCTTACGCTAAAATAAATTTGTTTTTAAATGTTTTAGGAAAAACAAATGAAAATATGCACAAATTAAAAAGCTTGGTTTGTTTTATTAATTTGTATGACGAAATTGTTATCTCTGAGAATAATAAATTTTCAATTAGTATTAAAGGCCCTTTTAAAAAATTAATAAAAAAAAAAAATATTATAGAAAAAACATTTTCAATTTATTCAAATTTTTTAAATATAAAGAATAATTATAAAATTTCTTTAAATAAAAAAATCCCTGTTTCGGCAGGTCTAGGAGGTGGTTCTGCAGATGCGGCAATTGTGTTAAAAGGATTAAATTATTTAAATAATAATAAAATAAAACAAAAAGATTTATTTAGTATTGCCGCGCAAATTGGATCAGATGTTCCTGCCTGTTTATATAATAAAAATGTTTTTTTTTCTGGTTATGGAGAAATTTTAAAAAAATCTCCAAGAATTCCTAAATTTTTTTTATTATTAATTAATCCAAGAAAAGAACTTTCTACTAAAAAAATTTTTGAAATGTTCAAAGAAAAACAAAAATCAAATAAAAAAAATATTTTTAATTATAAAAATTTTTTTCCATGGGCTGCAAAGCAAAACAATGATTTGCAAAAATATTCTGAAAAAGTTATGCCAGATATTAGAAAAATGCTTTTTTTTTTAAATTCTTTAGATACCTGTTTCTTTTCAAGAATGACAGGTAGCGGACCAACAGTTTTTGGTTTATTTAAAAGAAGAATTGATGCAGAAAAGGCTTTTCATTTATTAAAAAAACAAAATTCTAATTGGTGGGCAGGCGTTTATTCAATTAAAACTTAATCTTTGAATAAATTTACTTTTTAAGATAAGTTTATATAAAGAATAAATTGGGGCGTCGCCAAGTGGTAAGGCACGAGTTTTTGGTACTCGCATTCGCAGGTTCGAATCCTGCCGCCCCAGCCATTAATTCAAAATCCAAATATTAAAAGTAAGTATAGAAGCGTAAATAACCCATAAAAGGTAGGGAACTAATAGGTAACTTGCAATTTTATTCGTTTTAAAAAAATAATTTATATTTAAAAGAATTAAAAAAATTAAAATTATTATCTCAAAGAAACTTGCCCCAATTTTTTGAATACCAAAAAATAAATATGTCCAAAAAATATTAAAAAAAAATTGTAAACAAAATATTATAATTCCTAAAGTTCTGTTTTTACTTGAGTTACTTTTCCAAATTAACCAAATAGAGATACCCATAAAAATATAAAGAGTAGTCCACACAGGTGCGAATATCCAATCTGGAGGGTTAAAATTTGGTTTATTTATTGTTTGGTACCATGTTTCAACGGAAATAAATGTAAAATATCCACCTAGCCCATTACCAAGAAGAAGGCATAAAATTACAAAAAGAAATAAATAAATAATATTTTTTTTATCTAAATTTTCCATCAAGAGATAAATTTCCTGAACCTTTAAGAAGTATTGCGAAAGTAACTACCCCCCACATTAAAGGGTATTCATATCCTTGTTTTGTCCAAAAAAAACCTTGTTCTAAATGTTGTTCAACAGCAAAAGCCATAAATATAGTTATTGAAAGCGCTGCTATTCTTGTAAAAAATCCTAAAGCTATACATATACCTCCTAAAAATTCAGTTAAAGCAATTAAATATGCTAAAAAAACACCGGTAAAAACAGGATTTGAATATTCTTTATCTAAAAAATTGATAAATCCGTCAAGATTGCCATTAAAACCTTTATGTAATTTTCCATATCCATGTGGAATTAATAAAATTCCAGTTATAAATCTTATTAAAGGATATGAAAGGTACTCTCCAATTGAGTCTAAATTTCTTAAAAATGGATTTATCATAAAATTTATTTTACTTTATAATTATATTTAATTTCATATTAAGTGTATTGAATCAAAAAAAAAATATAATAAAAAAATTTCCTATAAAAATCAAATCTAATGGTGATTGGTTATATAAAAATAATTTAATAAAAAAAGAAGCTTTAATAAAATTATTTTCTTCTGTGTTAGTTGTAGATAAAAAAAATAATTTTTATTTAGAAACACCAGCAGAAAAAGGCCAGATTGAGGTAGAAGACGCTCCTTTTGTTATAAAAAATTTTGAAATCAAAAATGTAAATAATAAACAAGAAATTAGTTTTAAAACAAATATTGGTGAAGAAATTATTTTAAGTAAAGTTAATCCATTAATTTTTAAAAAAAATAAAAAAAACACTGTTCCTTATGTTGTTATTAAAAAAAATATAAATGCTAAGATATTAAGATCTGTTTATTATCAATTAATAAATAAATTTATTAATAAAAATACGAAAAAAAAATTAAAAATTAAAAGTAAAGGGTATGAGGTAACATTAAAATAGAAAATATGAATATTGATATAAAAAAATGGCAAAGAAATAAGGATATTAAATTAATATTTAATCTTTTAAAAAAAAAAAATGAAGAAACCAGGTTTATTGGCGGATGTTTAAGAAATTTATTATTAAATAAAGATACAGATGATATAGATATTGCAACAAGCATTGAGCCAAGAATAGTATTAGGAATATTAAAAAAAAGAAAAATAAAAACAGTTATAACCGGCATTAGTCACGGAACAATTATTGCAATAATAAATAATAAAAAGATTGAGGTTACAACTTTAAGAAAGGATATAAAAACTGACGGAAGATATGCTAAAGTAAAATTTACAAAAGACTGGGTTGTTGATTCTAACAGAAGAGATTTAACTATAAATGCATTATCATGTAATTTTAAAGGGGAATTATTCGATTATCATAATGGTCTCGATGATCTCAAAAAAGGTAATATTCAATTTATTGGCGATACAGAAAAAAGAATTAAGGAAGATTATTTAAGAATTCTTAGATATTTTAGATTTTATGGTCTTTACGGAAGAAAAAAAATTAATGAAAAAGATATAAAAATTTTTAAAAAATTTTCTGCTAATTTAAAAAAATTATCATCTGAAAGAATTTATTCTGAATTTAAAAAAATTTTATTGTCAAAGAATTTATATGAAGTTTTAGTTTTATTAAAAAAATCAAAGTTATTAAAATACATTATATTTGAACACAATGATTTAAAAAGAATAAAAAATTTAGAAAAAATTTCTAAATCTTCTAATTCTATTGATTTTTCTACATTATTATCATTAATAATTAAGGAAAAAAATTTATTAAAAGTTTTTAATAATTTAAAATTATCTAATTCTGAGAAAGAAAAAATTAAAAATATTATTAATTATCAAAAAAAAATTAATATTAAGGAAATAGAAAGTAATTTATTAAAATTTATTCATAAATATGGAAATGATTTATGTTTTAGTTTATTAATTTATGATTTTGTTAAATCACCAAATAATTCAAAAAAAAAAAAATATTTAAAATTTTTTTCTTTTATTAAAAATAATGAAGTTCCTAAACTACCTGTTTTTGGTAAAGATGTAATTAATATGGGCGTTAAAAGTGGTCCAATTATAGGAAAAATATTGAAATCTGTAGAGGATTGGTGGATTAATAATAAGGCCAAACCCAATAGACAACAATGTTTAAAAAAATTAAAAGAGTTGTGTTAGTCCCATTTAGCTTTAGGAGGCATAGACATTAATATTGCTTCTATATTACCATCTGTTTTAAGCCCAAATTTAGTACCTCTATCATATAACAAATTAAATTCAGCATATCTTCCTCTTTTTATGAGCAATTTTTCTCTATCATCCTTTGTCCAAGTTTTATTAATATTATTTTTTATTATTATTGGATAATTTTTTAAAAAACATTCTCCTATATCTTTAATAAAATCAAAGTCTTTCTCCCAATTATTTGTATCAAGGTAGTCAAAGAAAATTCCTCCTGCTCCTCTAGTTTCTTTTCTATGTTTTAAATAAAAATATTCATCACACCATTTTTTAAATTTTGGATAATATTTTTTATTGTGATGATCGCATGACTTTTTTAAAGAATTATGAAAAAAATTAATATTTTTTTTATCATTAAATGTTGGCGTTATATCAGTTCCTCCACCAAACCAAGATTTTGAAGTTATTATATGTCTTGTATTAAAATGTACTGCAGTTATATGAGGCGAGTGTAAATGAGCGACTATTGAAATGCCACTTGCCCAGAATTTTGGACTTTTTTCACAACCAGGTATTTGATTTCTAAATTCTTTTGAGAAATTGCCGTAAACAGTTGAAATATTTACCCCAACTTTTTCAAAGATTCTTCCTTTCATAATAGAAATTTCACCACCACCACCTTTATTATTTTTTAATCTTTTCCATTTTTTTTTGTAGAATTTTCCGGGTTTACTATTAACTAATTTGTGCCTATGTTTTTTTTCAATCTCTTCAAAAGAACTACAGATCTTGTTTCTTAATAATTTAAACCATTCTTCAACTATTTTTTTTTTTTTTATATCCATTTATTTTCTAAAAATATTAAACTTAGAATTGATTAATTAAAAAAAAGAAATATTTTCATTATTATTACTTATAATTTATTATTGAACTATTCTATATTAAAAATATTTGATTAATAAAAATAAAATATTCAAAATAAAGAAAGATAGAAGAAGTTTCTTAAAGCTTACGACCACTTCAATGGCGGCAGTAGGTTCAGCTTTTGCTATATGGCCTTTTATTGATTCTATGAATCCTTCAGCTGACGTTTTGGCTTTAGGATCTAAAGAAGTTGATCTTAATGATATTGATAAAGGATCTACAAAAACTATTAAATGGAGGGGTAAACCAGTATTTATTAAGCATAGAACTGATGAAGAAATTAGTCAGGCTAGAGAAGTAAATTTAGAAAATTTAAAAGATCCTCAAAAAGATGAAGACAGAGTAATTAAGCCAGAATGGTTAGTTGTTGTAGGAGTGTGTAGTCATTTAGGATGCATTCCTCTTGGACAAAAAGAAACAGATGTAAAAGGTGATTTCAATGGATGGTTTTGTCCTTGCCATGGATCACATTATGATTCATCAGGAAGAGTTAGAAAAGGTCCGGCTCCAAAAAATTTAGAAATTCCTAAATATAAATTTGTTGATAAAAATAAAATTAAAATAGGTTAAATGGTTAAAAAATTTAAAAATAAAACTTTATCTTGGTTAGATTATAGACTTCCAGTTTTTAGCGTTCTAAGAGAAGCGTTAGTTGATCATCCAACACCAAGAAATTTAAATTATTGGTGGAATTTTGGATCATTAGCAGGAATTACTTTAATAATTATGATTGTTTCTGGCTTATTATTATCAATGCATTACGTGGCTCATGTAGATTTAGCTTTTGATAGCGTAGAACATATAATGCGAGATGTGAATTATGGTTGGCTAATAAGATATATTCATAGTGTTGGAGCATCAATGTTTTTTCTTATAGTTTATATTCATATATCTAGAGGGCTATATTACGGATCTTATAAATATCCCCGAGAAGTATTATGGTGGCTAGGAATCATAATTTTTCTTTTAATGATTGCTACAGCTTTTTTAGGTTATACACTTCCTTGGGGACAAATGAGTTTTTGGGGCGCAACTGTAATCACAAATTTATTTTCTGCTATTCCATTAGTAGGCGATAATATAGTTACATGGTTATGGGGAGGATTTTCTGTAGACAATCCTACTCTAAATAGGTTCTATTCTTTACATTTTTTATTACCTTTTATAATAGTTGCTGTTGTTTTTTTGCATATAGTGGCATTACATAAATTTGGTTCTAATAATCCAATTGGCATTGATTTAACTTCAAAAAAAGAAAAAATACCTTTTCATCCATATTATACAATTAAAGATTTTTTTGGCTTTGGAGTTTTTTTTATTATTTTTGGAGTTTTTGTTTTTTTTATGCCAAATACTTTAGGTCATCCAGATAATTATATTCCGGCAGATCCTCTTGTAACACCAGAACATATTGTTCCTGAATGGTATTTTTTACCTTTTTATGCAATTTTGAGGGCCATACCATTTAAACTATTAGGTGTTCTAGCAATGCTAAGTTCTATTTTTATTTTATTTTTATTACCTTGGCTAGATACATCCAAAGTTAGAAGTTGCAGATTCAGACCTATTTATAAACAATTTTATTGGATTTTTATTTTTAATTTTATAGTTTTAGGTTGGGTTGGTTCAAAGGTTCCAGAAGGTCATTATTTAATAATTAGTAGAATATCCACAGCATATTATTTTTTACATTTTTTATTTATTTTACCTATTCTTGGTTTTTTTGAAAAAACTTCTCCTTTGCCATTAAATATTTTTGAAAATTCAAAAGTAAAAAAAAGTTAATATTAAAAATGTTAAAAAAAATTTTTTTTATAGTATTTTTCTTCTTTTTCTCAAATCCAAATTTATTTGCTGTAGATGAAATTTCATTAAAAGAACAAAATTGGACTTTTGATGGAGTATTTGGAAGATATGACAAAGAAACTTTACAAAGAGGGTTGCAGGTTTATCAAGAAGTTTGTTCTGTTTGTCACGGAATGAAAAGACTTCGTTTTAGAGAACTAAAAGATTTAGGTTTTAATGAAGAGCAGATAAAAGCATATGCAGAAACTTTTGAAATTCAAGATGGACCAAATGATGAAGGAGAGATGTTTTTGCGTCCAGGAGAGCCTAGCGATTCTTTCGTATCTCCTTATAGAAATAAGGAAGAAGCTAAAGCTGCTTTTGGAGGTGCATATCCTCCTGATTTATCACTATTAACTAAAGCCTATAAAAATGGGCCTGATTATATATATTCTTTACTCACAGGCTATGAAGAAAATCCTCCAAAAGATTTTGATTTACCTGAGGGGCTATATTACAATCCTTATCATGATGGCAATGTTATAGCAATGCCACCACCATTATATGATGATGCAATAGAGTATATTGACGGGACAGATGCAAATTTACATCAACTCTCTTATGACATTGTAAGTTTTTTAAATTGGGCTGCAGAACCTGAATTACAAAAAAGAAAATCTTTAGGATTAAAAGTTTTACTTTTCTTAATTGTTCTAACCTTACTTCTTTATGTTACAATGAAAGAAATATGGGCTAGAATTGAAAAATAATGAAAAAAAGTTTTTTATTAGCTTTTATTGGTGGTAGCGGCATTTATCAAATTGAAGACTTAAAAAATAAAAAATGGATAAATGTTAATACCCCTTGGGGAAAACCTTCAGATAAAATTTTAACCGGCATAGTTAATAACAGAAAAGTTTTATTTCTTCCAAGACATGGAAGAAATCATATTTATAATCCTAGTGAAATAAATTACAGAGCTAATATATATGCTTTAAAAAAATTAGGTGCAACAGACATTATATCACTTTCAGCTTGTGGATCTTTAAAAGAAAGATTGTCACCAGGCACATTTGTACTTGTTGATCAATTTATTGACAAAACATTAATAAGAAAAAAAACATTTTTTGAAGAAGGAATAGTAGCCCATGTTTCTATGGCTAATCCAACAAGTGAAATATTAAGAAATGCTTGTGAAGAAGTATTAAAAAAATTGAAAATAAAATATCAGAGAAGAGGAACTTATCTTGCTATGGAAGGTCCGCAATTTTCATCAAAAGCAGAATCTGAAAGTTATAGAAAGCAAAAAATAGATGTAATAGGTATGACAAATATGCCTGAAGCTAAATTAGCAAGAGAGGCAGAAATTAGATATGCGACAGTTGCAATGGTTACAGATTATGATTGTTGGCATAAAAAACATGATGATGTTGATGTTGAACAAATTATTAATACATTAAATAAAAATTCTAATAATGCTAAAGCTTTAGTTAAAAATATAATTGATGTTGTGTCAAAGCATATAACAAGAAAAAAAGATTTTACAGAAAATATCCTTGATAAATCAATAATAACTCAAAAAAAGCATTGGAATAAAAAAAGTAAAAAAAAATTAAATGAAATTTTAAAAAGATATTTGGAGAAAAATTGAAAGTTAAAGGGAAAAATTATAAATCAATATGGTTAGATAAAAAGAAACTGGTTGTAGTCGTAATTGACCAAAGACTTTTACCTCATAAATTTAAATTATTATATTTAAGAAATATTAAAGATGTAAAAAAAGCTATTAAAAATATGGTTGTTAGAGGAGCGCCTCTTATAGGGGTAACAGCAGCATATGGTATATACTTATCAATGAAAAAAGATTCAAGTGATAGAAATTTAAATAATTCTATTAATTTCTTAAGAAATGCTAGACCTACGGCGGTTAATTTATCTTGGGCATTAGAATTTGTTAAGAAAAGATTATTAAAAGCAGGGGCTTTAAACAGAGTTGAATTATCAAAACAAATTGCAGATGAAATAAGTGATAATGACATAAAGTGTTGTAAAAGAATTGCTGAAAATGGATTGAAAATAATTCTTGGTATAAAAAAAAGAAAAAAAAATAAAACCATTAATATTTTAACTCATTGTAACGCTGGATGGCTTGCCACAGTTGATTGGGGAACTGCTTTATCTCCAATTTTTTTAGCACATAGAAAAAAAATAAAAATTCATGTTTGGGTGGATGAGACAAGACCTAGAAATCAAGGATCATCATTAACTGCATGGGAGCTTTTGCAAGAAAAAATACCTCATACAATTATTACTGATAATGCCGGAGGTCATATTATGCAACATGGAATGGTAGATATGTGTATTACAGGATCTGATAGAACTACTTCTAATGGTGATGTCTGTAATAAAATAGGAACTTATTTAAAAGCACTCTCAGCTTTTGATAATAAAATTCCTTTTTATGTTGCTTTGCCATCAAATACAATTGATTTGAATTCAAAAAATTATTTAAAAGATATTCCAATTGAACAAAGAAATTCTGATGAATTAACTCATATTAAAGGTATAAATTCTAAAGGAAACAATATAAAAATTAGAATAACACCGAAAGGAAGTAAGGTAAAAAATTATTCATTTGATGTTACTCCTGCAAAGTATGTTACTAGATTAATAACAGAAAAAGGTATTTTTAAAGCAAAGAAAAGTGAAATAAAAAAAATTTTTTCTTAAAAAAATGAATAGAAAAGAATTAGTTAAAACTACTAGATATTTAAATGATAAAAATATAAATCGTGGCTCATCTGGTAATTTAAGTTATCGAATAAATAATGGTTTTGTTATTACTCCATCTTCAGTTCCTAACAATAAATTAAATATAAAAGATTGTGTTCAAATGGATTTTAAGGGAGTTTTTAAAAACAAATTAAAACCATCAACTGAATGGAGAATACATAGGGATATTTATAGAAAAAGAAAAGATATTTTTGCAATAATTCATACTCATCCAACATTCTCTACAGCTATTGCGTGTATGAATATAAAAATTCCTTCTTTTCATTATATGATTGCAATGGCAGGTGGAGATGATATTAAATGTGCAAAATATGCTACTTTTGGGACAGAACAACTTTCAAAAAATGTAATAAAAGCATTAGAAAATAGAAATGCTTGCTTAATGGCTAATCATGGACTTATTGTAGGCGCTAAAAATCTAAAAATTGCTACAAAATTAACTGAAGAAGTAGAAAATATATCAAAACAGTATTTACAAATATTAAAGTCTGGAAAAAAACCAGTTATCTTATCAAAAAAAGAAATGGTAAAAAATATAAGAAAAATAAAAGATTATAATTATGGGAAAATTTAATTAAATATTAAATAAAAAATGTACTACATCTCCGTCTTTTATTAAATATTCCTTTCCTTCTTGTCTAATTTTTCCATTTTCTTTTGCACCTTTTAAGCCTCCAAATTTTATATAATCATCATAAGAGGTTGTTTCAGCACATATAAATCCTTTTTTAAAATCGGTATGTATAACTGCAGATGCGTCAGGAGCTTTAGTATTTTTTTTAATTGTCCAAGCTTTCGTTTCTTTTTCGCCTGCTGTGAAATATGTAATTAAATCAAGTTTAATATAAGAGGATTTTATAATTCTATCTAAACCGGAGTCATTCCAACCAAGAGATTTTAAGAATTCTTTTTTTTCTACTTTATTTTCTAATTGGGCTATTTGAGATTCTATTTCTGCTGAGATAGAAATTATTAAAGGGTTTTCATTATTTAAATTATTTTTTATAAGGTTTATATATTTGTTATCTTCTAATTTTTCTTTTTCACTTAAATTACAAATAAATATTTTTGGCTTTGTAGAAATTAAATTAAAAGTTTTTATAATTTCTATTTCATCTTTGTTAAAATTCAAATTATTAATATCTTTTTTTAATGAAATATTTTGTGATATTTTTTCCAAAATTAATATTTTTTCTTTATTTATTTCTTCTTTATCAATATTTTTTTTTAAATTTTTTAATTGCTCTTCAATGCTAACTAAATCAGATAAAATTAATTCTTCCTCAATAATTTTCATATCTCTTATTGGGTCTAAAGAATCTTCAATATGGTCTATGTCAGGATTATCAAAACATCTTATTACATGAAGAATTAAATCTACTTCTTTAATATGTGATAAAAATTTATTACCAAGGCCCTCTCCTTTTGATGCACCTTTAACTAAACCAGCAATATCAATAAAATTTAATTGAGTTGGAATTATATTTTTTGAATTTTCAATTTTACCAATTTTAGTTAATCTATTATCTGGAACTTCGACTATTGCTTTGTTAGGCTCTATAGTACAAAAAGCATAATTTGATGCTTTAGCATTTTGTGAATTAGTTAAGGCATTAAATAATGTTGATTTTCCAACATTAGGTAGACCAACTATTCCACATGAGAAACCCATTATTTATCTGATAGTTTATTCATTAAAATAGAGATATCATTCGAATCTGGATTTATTAAATATTCAAAAAAAGAAGCTATTCTATTGATAGAAAATAATATTTCTTTTTCTTCTTCTTTTTTAAAATCTTCTAATACGAATTTATTTACACTTTTATTTTTTGGTCTATCAATTCCTATTCTTATTCTTTTATAATTTTTACCTATTGTTTCATCAATACTTTTTAAACCATTGTGCCCCGCACTTCCCCCTCCAATTTTAATTTTTATTTTACCAAGTGGTAAATCAATGTCATCGTGGACTACTAGTATTTTTTTTATATTTATTTTATAAAAATCAATAAATTTTTTTATTGATACACCTGATAAGTTCATAAAATCTTTTGGTTTTAAAATAAATATTTTTTCATTTGATATTTTGCCTTCAAAGACTTCACCAAATTTGTTTTTATTTTTTTTGTTAAAAGAAAACTTTTTTACAATTACATCAACCGTCATATACCCAACGTTATGTCTGTTTTTTTTATATTTTTGACCTGGATTACCTAAACCGACTAAAAGGTACATTTTTTTTTTTATAAAATATTCTAATGATAATAAATTTATTTTTTAGATTCTTCTTCTTTTTTTGCTTCAGCTTCTTTATTTTCTTCTTTGCCTTCTTCTGTTTTTTCTTCTTTACTTTCTTCTCCTTCTTTACCTTCCACTGTTTCTCCTTCCTCTCCTTCCTCTCCTTCAGTTTCTGGTTTTTCTTCTTCAACTGGCATAACAGTAGGCGCAGCTATGGTAGCAACTGTAAAATCTCTATCAGATATTTGAGGAGTCACACCTTCTTGTAATTTTATATCACTCATATGAATAACTGATCCAACTTCTAAATTTGCTAAATCTGCTTCTAATTTTTCAGGAATATTATTAATTTTACAAATTAAATCAATTTCTCTTCTCACAGCATTTAAAACTCCTCCGCCTTTTAATCCTGGGGATTTATCTTCATTTATAAAAATAATCGGAACTGAAATATTTATTTTAGATTCATTATTAACTCTTAAAAAATCAATATGTATAGGTTTATCATTTAAAGGATCAGTTTGTATTTCTCTAGGTAACACTTTAATTTCTTTTTTATTTAGTTTTAAGCTAAATACTGTTGAAAAGAAACTTGCATTTGATAATTCTTTAATAATTCTTGGATAATCAACCGCAATGTATGTTGGTTCTTTTTTTTCACCATATATAACAGCAGGTATTTTTCCAGTATTTCTTAGTAATTTTGAATCACTTTTTCCAGTTTTATCTCTACTAATTATATCTAAATTAATTTCTTTCATTTTACTAAATTAAGGATTAATTAGTTTATAGTTAAATACTATATAATTTCAACATTTTAATAAATTTTATTTAATTAAAATAATACTGAAACAGATTTTTCAGCACTAATTCTTTTTATAGCTTCACTTAATAAAGGAGAAACTGAGATAATATTTATTTTAGTAGAATTTTTTGTACTTTGAATAGGCTCGATACTATCAGTTACGACAACTCTTTTAATTGGAGATTTTGAAATTCTTGCAATTGCTTTTCCTGAAAAAACACCGTGCGTTATATATGCGGCAATATCTTTTGCACCTTTTTTCTTAATTTCTTTTGCGGCATTACACAAAGTACCTGCTGAATCAACTATATCATCAATAATTATACAAGTTTTATTTTTTACATCTCCTATTACATTCATTACTTCTGATTTTCCAGGCTCACCTCTTCTTTTATCCATAATAGCAATATCACTTTTAAATTGAGTAGCTATTTCTCTTGCCTTTGTTATGCCTCCAACATCTGGAGAAACAAAAGTAATATTTCTTTTATAGTTTTTTTTAATATCTCTAACAAAAATTGGAGAACTATAAAGATTATCGGTAGGTATATCAAAGAAACCTTGTATTTGCCCAGCGTGTAGGTCTAAAGTTAAAACTCTATCAGCTCCAGCATTAGTAATAAGATTTGAAACAAGCTTTGCAGTTATAGGTGTTCTTGGGCCAGTTTTTCTATCTTGTCTTGCATATCCAAAATATGGAATAACGGCAGTAATCCTTTTTGCAGAGCCTCTTTTTAATGCGTCAATAGTAATTAAAAGTTCCATTAAATTATCATTTGCTGGAAAGGAGGTTGATTGAATTACAAAAACATCTTCTCCTCTTACATTTTCAAGAATTTCTACAAAAATCTCCATATCAGAAAATCTTTTAATTATACACTTACATAATTTCTTGTTTAATTTTTTTGCTATAGATTCTGCTAAAGCCGTATTGCTGTTACATGATACTATTTTCATTAATTTTTTTCACCATTTATTGATATTATTGAAAGGCATCTTCCATAATCATTTTCTTTAAATAATAAAGATCTTCTATAACTAAAAAAGTTTTTTTTATCTTTAAATGTATCAAATGAATTAAAAAAAATATTTTTTACACCAAGGTTATTTAATTTTTTAATTATATAAGATTTTAAATCAAATTTCATTTCGTTATTATTAATTAAAAAAAATTGTTTATTTTTTGGATTTTCAATAATAAATTTCATAAAAAAATCATTATTTACTTTATAAGAC
>CEUZ01054827.1_pt1 | contig 42453 bp, 33 predicted proteins | sample 361511 | NCBI WGS metagenome assembly CEUZ01 (sample SAMEA2622822, study PRJEB7988) | marine metagenome | biome: marine biome (ENVO:00000447); feature: surface water layer (ENVO:00002042); material: "saline water (ENVO:00002010), including plankton (ENVO:xxxxxxxx)" | depth 5 m | reverse complement strand
AGCATCTCTCTGCGTTCCGAAACTGATAGTTTGTAGAATCCCTCTAGTCGACTGCTGTCTACTGGCATGGTATCGTTTGTGCCCCGGTGAATATGGCTTCTAACTGTTTTCAAACAGGGAATCTACTGGAGAACATCTCTCTTGACATGCCCATTTTGGGAGTTTGAAAGCGTTAATTTGACCATTAACGCATCATTAACGCATCGATAAAGCGTTAACAAAGCGTTAATCTGTGCGGAATCATTTCGTTGCACTGTAAGGAAATAGTCAGCAGCGAATACCGCGGAATTCGTGAAAAACCCGTTAAATCGCCCTTTGGAAAGCGTCAGAATGCGTGAACATTAAGAATGATTGAAGCCGCTGCTGAGGCAATGATTTCAGAGGCAGTAACAATGCTCGATGTGCCTCCTTTGAGAGGCAACCCTTTCGACCATCGTCCGATTGAACCGTCTCGGGCCCAAGACCTAGTTGGCCGAGATTCTCTGATGATAAGACTGCGAGAGCACATCATTTCAGAATCTCCCAGAAACATCCTGTTAGTAGGAGAGTCGGGTAGTGGAAGGACATCGATGGTGAATGCACTTTCATCTCAAGTCAGGAACAAGTTCGTCAGCCAGTTCTGGCCTGAGACAGATCCTGTAAATGCAATCCTAAACGAGATTTCAGTGCATTTCGCTGGTTACGATATCCCCAGAACTACATCCCGAATGTGTGAATCACTGGTCGAAATACTGGACAAAGAAACCGGACCATTGCCTCTAATTGCTCTCGATTACCCGTCCACGACTCCTCTGAACGACCTTTTGACTAGAACAACTCCTCTACTGCAGAGGCTCAGGGCCTTAGTTATCGTTACAGCAACACCTTCACAACTAAATTCACTCGATCAGGAAATCCTAGAAGCATACGATGTTGAGAAGCTCGATGATTTCTCTAAGCAGGAGATACAGAAACTCGCGGACAATCTAATCCGCAGAAAGGCCCGCGAGAGGTGGGTAATCAATCCTCAACTCTTGGACGCAATAATGGAACGAACCGGAGGGCACCCACGCGACGTAGTCAGACTGTGCAGAGATTTGCTGGATGAACGTAGAGGAAATGGCTCTGAGGGGACATTGGATAGGCTAATGTCATGGAGCGGAAGGATGGACGACGTCCCAGAAGTGCCATTTCAGTCTGAAATTGAACCATTCGAATCCACTCAAGAGACCGACTCACGGGAAATAGAGCAGACGTGGGAGGATGAGGAATCTCCTACAGAAGAGCCCGATGACTGGGACGTCGAGCCGGATGACATGTGGGATGACGACTCCGATTCCGAGGATGACTCAGTTTGGGATGAGACAATTCCAGAAGTCGAGGAAGAATTAGTAGAACCTGAGCATCCCGAACCATCTAATCCTCCTGAAGAAGGCCAGGGAACTTTGGATTCCTATGTTCCAATAGTAGATGCTACTGAGGAACAGTCTCGAACTCCAGTTACTGGTGCATTCGGTGGGCTGCTAAATCGAACCGTAATTACAGGCGATGAGATGCCCAAAGAGCCAGATGGAACGCCTGTAACGATTGCAAATCCGGATCCAAAACCCTTCGTTCCGTCATCAAATAGGCCAAGGAATATGGATTCAGAACCCGTTTTCGAATCCCAAGCTCTCCCCGATACTTCGATTACTCCCGCTGAAGAAATCTCGGTAATGTCTGATGAAGGGGCACTTTGGACAGCCGATCCCAGCCTAGGGGTAGTTCCTGAGGTCCCTGAACCCCCTGAGCCCGAAAAACCCCTGTTTGACTTGGACCATACTCCCGAATTCAACGAACCAGAAACCGAGCCGGAGATTTTGGACCAGGCTCCTGCGCCAACTATTCCTGTCCCTCCCTCGCCTCCTCGTATCCCTCTGCAGATTGGACCTACCTGGGAGCCCGATGAGCCCTATGACAGTTCCAAAGCAACAACAATTTCAGACAATGAGAGAGCTATCCTCGAGGCGGCTGCTGGAAGAGAGGTCTCGCCTTCGGACGCTGAGTTGCAAGCCGTGTTGGAAGTTGGCAGAACTAGACTGTCTCAGATTTTCAATGGTCTTCGAAGAGCCGGATTACTTTCGGTCAGAAAGCAAGGCAGAACCCGTCTGTTCAAACTTAGCGATGCAGCCTCAACCGAACTCGGTATGATTTAGGTGACATTATGTCGAATACTACAGTCACTGTAGGACTAGTTGAGAAATACCTCGCCCTCACAGAGGAAGCTAGACTCAAGGCGACTCCGATTGCAAACGGAGAGTCTGACCAAGAGAGGCTGGAATCGATGCTCAGGATGTGTGATGACTATGCATCAGATGCTAGGCACTTTTTGCAGGAAGGAGACTTAGTACGGGCCTTCGGAGCAATCAATTATTCACACGCATGGCTAGATGCTGCCGTCCGAATCGGCTTACTCGATGGGCATGGTGATAATCGTCTATTCACGCTGCCTTAGGGTTCAACCAACCTTAGATATCGACTAGAGGTGACCTCGATGTACGATCCTCCCTGTTCGATTAATCGTCGCTTAAGTTCAGTATCGACTGTCAATACTGGCCATCCGTTCTTAGAAGAAAGCACGACCAACATCTCATCAGGATGCCCCATGCCTTCTATGTCGGGAACAATTTCACTTCGATTCCTGAGCAAATCCAGAAGCAGACCTTTCTGGTTAGAAGACACTGATTCAAGCTCCTTGTTTACAGATTCGAGTAGTTTCAGGTCCGCTGAGCCGACAGCACCCTTCATGCTGATGTCGAGATTTAGACGTGCTTCAACTAATGCAACCCATCCGCAAGCGTCTATCAAGACGCCAACCATTGAATCACCCAGCAATGGAGCCGTGGCCGATTAGTCGCCATCTAGAACCTACTCTTCTAGACAATGTGACCCGACTTCCTGATTTGGCACATATTGGTAGGCGTAATTGTATATTCGCAGAACCGCCTTTAGCCGACGAAACAGTACCCACGCTGGTGGCCGTAGCCGAATTAATCATCAACATCTCATTGGTCTGTAAAGGCTTGATAAATCCAGAGTCATCTTCCTCAGAAGAGACCATCTTCTCCAACAATTCAAGCTCTAGGCTCAACTCTTCCCAGATTGGAGGCAACTCTCCCTCTCTCGCCATCACTTGTCCAGACAATTCGTCAGCCTTGGTAGACATAGGATCCATCGGCGTGGCAATTCCGCAGAGTCCTCCTGCGTGAACTGAATCTAAATCCAGACCGCCGCCTTTGAGACTCTCAATCTTGGTTGGGATAGGCTTCCAAGAAGTCTTACCTCCGGACTGTACGCGCCTTCCGGGTGCAATCAGAATCGAATCTCCGACATTGAACGAACCCTCGACAATACTGCCTCCGATGATGCCTCCGGATAGGCCATCAGGACGGGTCCCGGGCCGATTTACATCGAATGATCGGGCCACATACATCAGACCAGATTCATCCGCACTTCTGTCAGGAGTCGGGATTACATCCTCGATTGCCTGAATCAGTACATCGAGATTGACATCATGATGCGCAGAGACTGGAATGACAGGTGCAGATTCAGCAATCGTCCCCTGTAAGAAACTCTTGATTTCAGCATATGATTCCTGAGCCCTTTCTCTAGAAACGATGTCAATCTTGTTCTGCACCACTACGATGTTATCAATGCCAGCAATCTGGAGTGCCGCTAGGTGCTCTCTCGTCTGCGGTTGTGGGCACTTCTCTGTGGCCGAAATCAGCAGCATAGCACCATCCATTATCGATGCTCCAGAAATCATAACTGCCATGAGAGTCTCGTGACCGGGAGCATCGACAAAAGAAACCACTCGGAGCAATTCATCGTTCGAATCATCCTCTCCTTCGGGGTGCTTTCCCCTGACGTAGTATTTGCCGTCTGCAGTCTTGTAGAATGCTGTGTCAGCATAACCCAGTTTGATACTGATTCCACGCTTACGCTCCTCTGAATGAGTATCAGTCCATACTCCCGATAGAGCTTGAGTCAGAGTGGTCTTACCATGGTCTACGTGACCAACCATTCCGATGTTGACTTCAGGCTGCTTTGGAAGATTGCCCAGATTAATCACCCCGTCGAATCACTCCTCTTCTCCAGAGGGCTCCTCGACGGTATCTGGCTCCTCGACGAGACCAAAGATGGCGTCGAGAGAGCGGTTTCCGGATTCGACAATCTTGAGGTTAATCTGGCGAGTATCTTGGCTGATTACATTGCCTCGGAGCCGACGCCTCTTCCTCAATCCGTCGTACTTGTAACGGTAGACTCTGCCATTCTTCTTGACGTATCTCTTGCCCTTGTAGCCGGTCCCTGCAGTGGTCAGTACTGACTTGATTGCACTACCATCTAGTTCTGGCCTCATTGCTCTTCCAGTGAGATCGGAACCTCCAGTAATTTCCAGTTTGTATCCGTTGAGGGCCTTATCGCCTTCTCCAACGAACATTCCATCTACGGAGTCCCCTATCTTCTTGCCAAGGAAGTGGTTGTAGTTCGAGCCGGTAATGTCCATGCTGAACGCCCTCCCTCCTGATGAAGGAGCGGTATCATTCACTACCGCCTTGAAGACCTGCTCTGCTGCCACACGACCACCTCTGAACGGCCTCCCGACTAAAGGCCCCTATAAGAGCGGTTCGGAAGCGCCGTAGGCGCTTGAAAATCATAAGAAATCCTTCTCAATACGCTTCTCAAGCAGAGCGGGCTGTGTATTGGTCATAGTGATGTGTTGAGTTCTACCTCTTCCAACCGATGCGTTGGCAGTACGCGATTCAATCAGACCAATACTCTCGAGCGTCTTGAGGTGCTTCCAGAAGGTGGTATAACTGCGTGGTTTGATTCCAAACTCCTCGCAGACTAGATTGTACAACTTCTGAGCATCTCCGCTAGACAATGCATCGGTCTTCTTCAATCGCCTACAGATGCCAAGTAGAACCAACTTCTGATGCTCGCCCAAATCATCGACTTGACTGGGCTCGACAGATGCTGCTCGTAGTGTGCTGGGCCGAACATCATCTGCTAGAACTTCTCCTCTACCGTCCTTCTCTACACGAATAATCGCAGCTTCTAGCAGCTCAATAGCGAGACGAGCATCACCAGACTCGGCTGCGAATCTACCAATCTTGGAGAGGGCACCATCGTCCACTGAGCCAGGCCTGCAGGCCTCCTCGTAGCGCTGTTTGGCTATGGCACTGAGGGCACTCTCTCCATAACCACTCAGAGTCAACATGTTACTCTCCCCTAGACGCGAGATAATCGCGGGCTCGAACAGTTTGATCAGAGACGTATCTTGGCTTACCAGAATCATCGAAACGGAGCCCTGCCGATTCTGCCCCTCGTCTATTCTCAGTAGTTTGTAAATCAAATCCCCCTTGTCGTTTCTAATCAGGACATCGACTTCGTCGAGAACTAGCAACAAATGAGCATCTTGGGTTCCGATATTACGTCTGATTGACTGAATCACCTCACTCGAGCTGAAGCCTCTCTCGGGGTGACCAGAATCGAGAGATCTCGCAATCTCTTGCAGAACCTGTGAGGCAGTAGGGTGGTTACGACAGTTTACGTGGGCGAGTATTAACTTCCTACGCCCATCGAGAGCTCGTTGCAAATCCTCGCCAAAACGACGAGTTATCACCGTCTTTCCAGAACCTACTGGGCCTGTAATCACCGCTCTTCCACTCACTCCTTGATTCTCTATTCCAACGAACATCGAGGCAAGGCCGCGTAACTCGTCGTCTCGACCTACTAGTGCCGGTGGTGTCCAGTCGAAGGAGAACGGAGTTCTGTCCAACAGGACCTTGCCCGCTCCAATTCTATCGAGGTAGTCGGCCATCATGCGACTCGTGCTCACATCGTTATTAGACATATTTGCAGCAACGCGCGCGTATACGCGCGTCTGTGACGCGTGCGCGAATCAGGGTATCTCGTCGAACTGGTAACCTGTTTCCCACTTCTTCTCTCCAAGGGCTACTTCAAGCTCGTAAGGAGTAATCAGCGGCTTGGCATATCTAACCGAGTCATCAATGGCGATTCGAGGGCAGGCCGTGTTCACATATGCATCCACGGGGTAGAAGTCAATCAGATCGGGGCTGATGTGGTCGAGTGCGAGCAGATATCCCTTGCGACCGTGTTTCTCCAACAGACGCTTCATGCGTATGGCTAGATTGCGTCGCATTTGTCCTGGTTTCTCTCCAATCAGGATTCCGAATGAGTTCGCCTCATTTACCGAATTTATCAGGCCGAAACGTTGTCGTAAAATTCTCTCAATTCTCTCCAATGACATCTCTGTTGCACCCCCTGTGTATGGATCAAGCATGGCCAGAGGCTTGCCGGTGTGTAATACAAGTCCGATGGGATGGAAGTCACCCGAGCCTAGGAACAAGTAGTGCCCTATTGATGGGTCATCACCCGAGTAGTTACATCCGAGCACCTGGCCTGGAAAAGTCAATCTGTCTCCTCCAACAGGGATCTCGACTTCAAAGCCAGCCTTCTCCAATCTGCCCTTGAACTCCTCTAGAAGATGCAGATGCTGAATTGACCCCACCAGTCCGAGTTTAACTCCTGTCAGAGGGGCTACTCGGCCCACTGCATCCAGAAACTTCTCCTTTGCAGATTCCTCATCAATCTCTACTTGTACGCCAGCCGATTCAAGACGGGACTGTGCAATTGCCCGATGAGATTCAAGGATGGAAAGGACTGGTGACAATTCAGGGTCGCCATCGTATGTTACAGGAATGAAATGAGTCGGCATGCCCGAGTCTATGTTCATCTGACTATGTCCCATGTGCGCGACCAATTCAACGCCCATCATCTGCATCTTGTCATGCACGAGGTCGCACGCACCGTAGCACGGATCAGCGGCTAGAATCACTCTCGCGCCAGACTCGTCTTCGATTGAGTCCATCATCTCCAATGCTTGCATCTTCAGTCCCTCTGGGACTTGCAGGGCTACCAATCGGTTGTCATTGGCCTTGATTCTGTCCACTAGTTCGTCCAACTCGAAGTCGTGTCGCTCCAAGTCCATAAAATCACTCGAGAATCTCTACCTTGCCGTCGATGATATCAATCCGCGCCAGAGACCTAATCGGCCACCCGGGCCGCTCCTTGGCCAATCTCTCGCGCCCCTCTCCTTTCTCTATTGCGATGACAATATCCTGTAGGATTACACCCATTTCCTCGAGCGTTGCGAGAATTGGCTCAAGAGTGCCACCTGTCGAGATTACATCATCGACAATCAGAATTCTCTCTCCAGGCGAGATATCATTGATGTATGTGGTAGACTGAGAGTAACCCGTAGACACATCGACTCTCACTTCACCTTCCATTCCGTATTCACGCTTGCGAATTACCACTGTCGGCTTGCCGGTAGCCTCTCCTACAGCGGCCAGTAATGGAAGACCCATGGCTTCGACGCTAACTACGAGATCAATCTGCGACCAGTCGACCATTTCTACGATTAGGTCGCGTGTAGCTCGTAGTACGTCAGCATCCATTCGTGGGATGCCATCTGAAATGGGGTGGATGAAGTATGGATAATCGCCCTTCCAGATTATGGGCGAGCCTCTCAGTGAATCCTGTAATACCGACAATGGGTCAGGGGGCGACATAGCCCTGCAACCTCACACTAGGCCCTTCAAATGCTCGGCGCCCTTTACTACCCTGATTGTGCAAGGAGTCGGGAATTTGCATCTGGCCTTCCTGAGGGCATTCCTAGCAGTTAGATAATGCTCCGGAGAGGTGTAGATAGAGACTACAGTTTGGCCTCTTTGAACTCGAGCAGCTGTACCGACATTCTTGCCGAAAGACTGCCTCATTCCTAATGAGACACGGTCGGCTCCAGCACCGGTGGCCTGCTTGTTCTCACGCAGTATCTGGTGTGGGTACGTGTGCATCCGCAGTGCGTAGCCTTGTTCTCCAGCTTGTTTCCTGATGGTCGCGTTGGCAACCTGTCTTGCGGACTCAAGAGCCGAATCACGAATCTGACAAGGGTTGTCTGCAGTCAATTCGACCACGACTTCGAACTGACCTGTCTCAGCACCCTTTCTGTTACCCATGAAATAGCGCAGAATACGATTGTTAGGGACGCCACCAGTGTACTCTCTGCGCGTATATGCCTGACCCTTAATCTGGCGATACATCTTGGCTGGTTTGCGTGCCATACGAACACCTACTTCGCGGCCCACCGACCTTCTCTATTTAACCATGAGGCAAGGCAGAATGAGTCACTCAATTAGCACGCAGCCTCTCACTCTCTCTCTGGACCTCTCTGACTCCGAAGACAATCAGACAGAATCCTACTAGCATCGAGATACCAATGTTCTCATCCAATAACAACCATCCGCTGAGCACTCCAAAGACAGGAACTAGGAACACATAGGACGCTGCAGCCGTAGCTCCAATCCTGTCAATGCCTCTGGCGAACCATGCATAGGTTAGAACTGTAGAAATGATTCCAAGATATGCCACAGAAAGCCATTCAGTAGTATTGGGGACAGGTATTCCAGATTGCCAGACTTCGACCAGCATCCAAGGAGTGAGTAGCAGCCAACCGATTATGGAATACCATACTACGATTTCTATCGAAGTACCGATTGTTCCATCCATTAATGCCAACTTAGTCAGATTGCTGGTCGCAGCCCATGTCAGAGCAGCAAGAGCAATCATCACAGCCCCAATCAATCGATGATTGAATGGAATCTCCGCGTTCGGACTCCAACTTACTACAATGGCCACACCAATCAAACCCACGAGAAGGCCCAGAACCATTCTCGAACTCAGCCTTTGCCCGAGCATTGGAACAGCTAGCAATACTGTGAAAACTGGATTCATCGGGATAATCATTGAGGCGTCTCCTGCAGCCGTCCACTTCATTCCATTCATGAATAGGAGTTGATAACCCATTGTCCCTAACAGGGCCATCCAAATGGTGTATTTCCACGCTTTACTCCCTTCAGGCAAGATTCGAGGACCGCCTCTATTTCTGTACAACCAACACCAAGCAATGAATCCAGCAACTGCGAAGACATATCTCAACCAAGCCGAGGTAGCAGGCCCCATACTGGCCCTGCTTGTATCATCTAGACCGTAGCTCAGAAATCGACCTACTGCCCAAGTCGACCCCCACACTGCAGCAACCAGCAGAAGTAGTAAGTGCGTACTCAGATTATCCTTGTAAGACAACTAATCACCCAAACCAAGTAGTCTCGAGATGAAATCGGGATCACTAACTGCAGCGATTTCGGGCTGGATAATATCTCCTCCAAACTTACTCGCTAGAACCATTGCAGTCATCGCTAGACGATGGTCTAGGTGAGACTCTACTGGTTCAACGGGTGCCTCAGGAATTTGTGCTCCGGGAATCTCCAATCCATCCAGTGTTACCTCAGCGTGCATTCCAAAGCATCTGAGGAGATAGACTGTAGAATCTAATCTGTCCGATTCCTTTCCTCGCACATGAGATGCCCCTACAATCCTCCCTCCCTTGCCTATCGCCATTAGAACTGAGGCGGGACAGATTAAGTCGCTCTCATCGCGGAGATCTAGGATTTCCGACTGCTCAGCCAGACTCACTATCGCGGGACTGGACTCGGCCATTTCAATTTCCATATTTACTTCGTGAAGTTCCGAGATTAACATAGCAATCGGCAGAAGACTATCCTCCGTTGGGATAGCAACAACTCCGGGAACTCGCACTTCCCATGGAATAATCTCAATCGAGTCGGATGAGAATTTGTTCTGTGAGCCACAAGCTCTGGCTATATCGAATGACATCTCGAAATACCCTTTGCTGACCTTATTTCCAACCAGTTCCAACTTGATTGGAAGTGAGAATCCAGGCGAGGCCAATAGCATCGCAGATAGGGGCTGGCTAGATGTGCTCATGTCAAGGCTCGCCGAACTTGTCTGTATAGGCCCAGTAACAGAGAGTGGAAGAGTGTCTTGAGATACCTTACAGCCTAGCTCTCTCAGTACTCTGGACATTACCGACATATCTCTTCCTCGTAGTGATTCGTCTCCGTCGATTGTTACTTCTTCGTTCATCCCTGCAGCTATAGCCATTAGGAACCGTGCCCCCGTGCCCGAGTTGCCGCAATCAAGCAACTGCTCTGGAGCAGTAAATCCGTCTTCTCCTACTCCCGTGACAATCCATTCGCTCTCATTTCGCTCTATCTTTGCACCCAACAATTCAAGACAATCTGCCATTGAAGAAACATCATGCCCCGGCTCACTTGAGAAGTGAATCGCAGTAACCTCGGCCGACTGAGCTGCCATTACTAGCCAACGAATCATATGGCTCTTCGAAGGAGGAAGAGACCACTCAAGCGAACCCTTCAGACTCATCGGTTCTATACTAAGCACGCCCTCGGCACAGGATTCGCTGTGTTAATACTGCCATCTATCCTGATCGAATCCAGTCGCCGTAATCCGTCTCAGTATCCCAATCTACGGACTTTTTGTCAATCAGACTAGATTCCAGAGTTCTGTCCAAATCCTGATCGATTTGTATCAGATTATTCCGTTCAAGCAATTTCGGACTTAGTCCAGGAAGAAATATGGAAACGGCGCGCGGAACCCTCCCAGGATAAATTTCGTTCACGTGCCCGACTATATTTGTGGTGCAGGTATTCGTAATACTATGATACCATTCGGGACTATCGTGAAGCTGGTTGGTGCGGCGCAGAAAAGATTCGAGCAGCCTTTGGTGATTCCCTTCTCCCAATACAACGCCTTCAAACAGATGAGTCTTCGACTTCTTCCTGCATCTTGCTCTGACTCCTATAGAGTCGCTCTCAGTTGACCACACATAGAGTAACTCGTACTGGCGCATCATGCCTCGAATTGGATGGTAAACCTCACCCTTTTCTCTCCTGACTTCGATAGAGCAAGCCAGCCTCCTGCCATCCTCAAATTCGAAACTTACTAGAGTATGGGCAATCGGTTTTCTCTTGGGGTCGAAGTACTCAAGAATTAGCCAGATTTTGCTGACTTCACTAGGCCTAAATCTCCATTCAGTCCAGCGTTCGTCATAGTCGCGAGTAGTCCTCCAATTGAAGTCCCTGACATTCTTCAGAACGACCTCATCGCCCTGGTATTCGGCATACGCCATCCTAGCATTCTCGGCGACCCAATTACGCTCGTTGGAAGGCTTCTTACTAAAGTGCCAGACAATAACAATAGCAAAAATGAGGACGGCAGAAATCTCAGCAGAACCCCAGTCCATGCTGCTGCTGGGCGTATTTTGCGCATGAATCCTGTTATTGTTGTGTGGCGCGGCAGGGGAGATTCGAACTCCCGCGGTGAGACACCACTGGATTAGCAATCCAGCGCAATGGCCAGGCTATGCGACTGCCGCAGCAGCCAAGCGACTGACACCATTCGCTTAAGGCGAGCGGTTTCATTCCTCTTCGAAGTCAGCCTCATCGGCATCAGAAGAATCCACCAGTTCTGCAGGTAGTCTAGCTACGAAGATAATCTCATCATCATATCCAGTTCGATCCGGGTTTCGCAACTCCATGATTCGAGTCCCCTTGGTCACCTTACCAAGCGTCTCTTTGGTCTGACCCGAGACCATTCTGATCATCATCCCGGTCTTAGTCAGTATGAACAACTGATCATCCAAATCTGGTATCTGCCTGACGCTTACAATGTGATCCTCATCACGCAGTGACATCGTTCGCACACCCTTAGTGCCTCGGTTTGTTCGCCTATAACCATCTCTTTGCGTGACTCCTTCGCCATCATCGCCTAGCATCTGAGTGCCATTTTCATCTAGCAATGGTACCATCTCTCCAGAGCCCAGTCTGCTTCGCTTGGCCATTCCATACTTGGAAATTGTTAGCACACTGGTATCAAAGTCGTCAGTGACAATCATCCCGATTACACGATCACCCTTTTGCAACTTCATTCCAGAGACGCCTTGGCTGACTCTACCTTGTACTCTCACAACATGGGTAGTCACTAGATTGCCAGAGTTGGGATCTGTACGGGACTTCTCTTCGGCAGGCATGAATCTGCAGGCATTGCCTCTTGATGATACGAGGACGACATGGTCTGCATCGGTAGCTGGCCTCACGGTTACAAGTGAATCATCCTCGCCTCCGGCGAACCTCAGAGCGTACTTTCCGTTACGGTTAATCTTGGCATACTCTGAAAGCCTACTCTTCTTGATTCGCCCATTTGTCGTCGCGAAAATTAGGTAATTACCTTCAGGCTCCTCAATCAAACTCCTACTCATCGGAAGTATCGAGATTACCTTCTCTTCGTCCCTGATTCCGCTGAGCAGATTACGAATGTGAGTTCCTCTGCCCTGCCTACTAGCAGAAGGTGTTTCCCAGGCGCGAAGACCGTATACGCGGCCCTTGTCGGTGAAGAACAACAATCTATCCTTGGAGAAACAAGTTACAATCTTGGAGGGGGCATCTTCCTCCTTAGTAGAGACTCCCTTGAGCCCCTTGCCTCCTCTATTCTGCAGTCTGAAAGCCTCGACAGGCAAGTGGCGGATGTAGTTGTCTTGAGTAAGCGAGATAACAATGGCCTGCTCGGCAACTAGGTCCTCTCTATCCATCGAAAGTGGAGTAGGGTCAATATGCGAGCGCCGCTCATCCCCATGCCTATCGACTAACTTGTCAAGTTCTTCGAGGATTATCTCCAGCCTCCTGACCCTGCTCTCAAGAATCGCCTTGTACTCCTTGATTGAATCCTTTAGATTGGAAAGTTCGTCCGCGACTTCCTGCACATTCAACTTGGTCAGTTGGTACAAACGCCTCTCCGCAATCGCCTTGGCCTGCCTTTGAGAGAAGTCGAAACGCTTGATCTTTGGATACTTCTCCTCTCCTCTCAAATACTTCTCGAAATGGTCTCTTGAGTCGGAGTTCCTTCCGACCTCGATAATCTCGCTCATACGCTTCTGCGCCTTGATTAAACCCTCTAGGATGTGAGCACGTGCCTCGGCCTTGTTGAGGTCGAATTGCGTACGTCTCTCGATAATTGATTCTCTATGGCGCACATGTGTGTGCAGTATGGTGCAAAGGTCGAGTTGTACTGGCTCTCCCTTCAATATACCCATCATGTTGGCAGAGTAAGACTCCTGCAGTCTGCTGGATTGGTACAGCTGATTCAGAACAGCATGAGGGTCCGCATTCTGCTTGATTTCGATGACGACCCGGATTCCTTCCTTGCTAGACTCGTCTCTGATATCTCGAATGCCCTTGACTTGCTCCTTCTGGACCAACTCTGCAATGCCTTGCAGCATTCCGGCCTTCTTTACTTGATAAGGAATGGAGTGAATAATCAATTTCTTGCCCGATGAGTCGTCGACAACCTCGACATCAGATCGGATGTGGAAGCGACCGCTACCAGTCCTGTACATATCGACTATCCCGTCAATTCCATGAATCGTCGCACCAGTAGGGAAGTCCGGCCCCTTGAGGAACTCCATATACTCCAGGGCGTCTATCTTTGGAGGGTTATCTAGGCCAATCTTGCGGTTCTGTTCGATTACTCTCTCGATATGGAATCTGATTGCCGCAGCAACTTCATTGAGGTTATGAGGGGGTATCTTTGTTGCCATTCCGACAGCTATGCCATCACTACCATTGAGCAGCAGATTCGGCAATCTAGCAGGAAGAACCGAAGGCTCACTCTCCGTATCGTCGAAGTTAGGCTCCATGTCAATTGTATCCTTGTTAATATCCTCCAGCATGTGCCTAGATAATCTGTCAAGCCGGCTTTCTGTATACCTCATCGCAGCGGGAGGATCCCCGTCTATCGAACCGAAGTTCCCCTGTCCATCTATCAGAGGATACCTAAGGGAGAAGTCCTGAGCCATTCTGACCATGGTGTCGTAGAGCGCTTGGTCGCCGTGAGGGTGGAACTTACCCATCACTTCACCAACAGAGCGAGCAGACTTGCTGTAGCCCTTTTCGTGAGAGTGTCCGGCTTGGTGCATGCCCCAGAGGATTCTACGATGCACCGGCTTCAACCCGTCTCTGACATCAGGAAGGGCTCTGCCAATGATGACGCTCATGGCGTAGTTGATGTAACTCTCTTTCATCTCCTCAGAGATGTCCCTACGAAGCAGATCCTCAGCCATAATCACACATCCAACGCCGTCACCTTAGTCGCATTCAACTCAATGAACGACCTCCGGTCGGGCACATCCTCTCCCATCAGAATCGTGAACAGAGCATCGGCCTCCTCTGCATCTTTGATCTCGACCCTCATCATGGTGCGGACTTCTGGGTCCATCGTAGTCTGCCAAAGTTGCTCTGGATTCATCTCACCCAGGCCCTTGTATCTCTGGACATCTATCTTGGCAGAAGGAGCCTCCTTCTGCATAGTCTTGACCAGAGAATCTCTGTCCTTCTCGCTGTGAACCCACTCGGTCTGCGAACCCCTTGAGACCGAGAACAATGGAGGGGCTGCGATGTACACGTTGCCATTTACTATGGCTCTGCGCATGAATCTCCACAAGAATGTGAGAATGAGCGTTCTGATGTGTGCGCCGTCGATATCTGCATCAGTCATGATGATAATCTTGCCATAGCGAAGTTTCTCGGGGTCGAAAGCACCCTCGTCTTCCTCTTCGTTGCCGACCCCTGCTCCCAATGCTCTAATCATTCTCTGAATCTGCTCGTTGGAGAAAACCTTGGTCAGATTCCTCTGCTGCCTCTCGACATTGAGAATCTTGCCACGCAGAGGCAGAACAGCCTGAGTGCGCCTGTCTCGGGCAGTCTTGGCGGAGCCTCCAGCGCTCTCTCCCTCGACGATGTATAACTCGCATTCTTCAGGGTCTCTCGACTGACAGTCTGCCAATTGTCCAGGCAGGCCGCCACCCTCGAGCACACCCTTGCGACGAGTCAAATCTCTCGCTTTGCGAGCCGCCTCTCTTGCCTTACTCGCCAGAACTGCCTTTTCGACAATGGACTTGGCTACAGATGGATTCTCCTCAAAGTATTCGCCAAGCTTGTCGTTAACTATTTGCTCTACGATTCCTGAAACTTCACTAGTAACAAGTTTAGACTTGGTTTGGGCATTGAAGGAAGGATCTGGATGCTTGATTGAGACAACTGCAGAGAGCCCTTCTCTGATATCATCACCTGAGAGGTTGCTGACATTCTTGAGCAGCTTTCTTGATTGGGCGTAGGTATTCACAGTCCGTGTCAATGAACTCTTGAGGCCAGAGAGATGGGTTCCACCGTCAGCATTGTGAATGATATTGGTGAAGCAATGGACTGATTCAGAGTAAGCATCGGTCCACTGCAAGGCGACTTCGACGAAGACCTCTCCCTTGTCCCCCATCTTCGATCCGAGTACGTGCAAAACCTCTTCGTGAATCGCCTCTTTCTTCTCGTTCATCGCTTGAACGTATTCTCTGAGCCCACCGTCGTATTTGTGCTCGATTTCTACAGGATCTTCGCCGCGATTGTCTCGTAGCCAAATCAGTAGCCCTGCATTGAGGAAAGCAGTCCTCCTTAGCCGAGTGTTAATCTGCTCAAAATCAAATTCGACAACATCGCTGAATATAGTCAAATCTGGTTTGAAATTGATTGAAGTCCCAGTCCTGTCAGATTTTCCCGTTGCCTTGAGTGCTGCTTTCCGTTCTCCTCTGAAATAATCCTGACTCCACTCCTTGCCATCTCTGTATATGGTCATGGATAACTTCTCTGAGACTGCATTCACAGCACTGACGCCTACTCCGTGTAGTCCCCCGGCTACCTTGTAAGCCTCATTGTCAAACTTACCTCCAGCGTGGAGCTTAGTCATGATGACCTCAGCAGCGCTAACGCCCTCTTCAGGATGCATGTCGACAGGAATTCCCCTGCCGTGATCGATCACTGTAACAGAGCCATCCTTCTCTAGATTGACCTCAACTATGGAGTTGTGTCCGGCCAAGTGTTCGTCGACAGCGTTGTCGACGACCTCCCAGATGCAGTGGTGCAGTGCAGAACCGTCGTGAGGATCTCCTAGATACATTCCAGGGCGCTTTCTGACGGCCTCTAGGCCCTCTAGCACCTGAATGCTCTCTGCGTCGTAGTCGTCTACCATTAAATCACAATTCCTGAGGGTTCCCATAGGGAACCCTCATCAACATTCCTATCCGCAGGTTGGAGGTTCTTCAACCCTACTAAGAAATTGGGCAAAATATCCTATTTTTGATGTTTTTTCCATTGTATACAATGGAAACAAGATCCTCTCGACACGATTAAACCAAATTGCAAGATGGGGCGCCTGATGTCTCGACCTCTGGTGTGTGTCACCCTAAGCGGATACACGGTCGATGACGTCCTCAAGGATGCTGCCGTTGCCTCTGCCGCAGGAGCCGATCTAGTTGAGGTCAGACTGGATCTTCTTTGGGCTAAAGAACAGGTTAGAGAAGATTCTACCGATGTCAAGGAAGCGGGCTCCGAAGATGATTCCAAGGGTCCAAAGTATGTGCCTCCTGAGATTGTTTCACAACCTCTAGATTCGGTCGATTTAGATGCAGCACTAGTGTCTCTAAAGCAAGGAATAGATCTCCCTGTAGTTCTGACTTGCAGGCCAGAGCGCCAAGGCGGTTACTATCCCGGTGACGAAGAACAGCGAATTGAAGTTCTATCAAGTGCAATATCTAGTGAGGTAAGTTGGGTCGATTTGGAGATTGATATCGCAGCCGAGTCACGCCAATCTCTAATTGAGTCTGCAAATGGCAAGACGAAGATTATCGCTTCCTCACACACAGACGAGGGTCCTCCTTCTGCCTCGGAGATTATCCAAGATGTCGAAGATTTTTCCGACATGGGAGATATTGTCAAACTCTGTTACAATACCTCAGGAAGAGGAGATGGATTGAGATTGTTCGAAGCTTCTTGGGACTTGAAGGAAACCGATTTCCACTATGCCATAATGGGCTCCGGATGGGGCGGAGACTGGACAAGAATCCACGCTCCGCTACTCGGTCAGGCCATGGTGTACGCAACGATGGAGAGGGGCTTCCATTTGTCCAGACAGGGCAGAATAAATGCCTCCGATTTACAGACGGCATGGAAGTTGCTGGAATACGAATAATTAGTTCTCTCCAGACTGCTGATCGCTCTCATCGTCTAGGAATGGCATCTGGCGTGAATCCTCATCGTCCGATAAGCCCATCTTCATGTATTTGCTATGAATTATCATTGGTCCGATGATACAAGCAATTGGTAAAGCCGAGATTAGTATGTAGGCAATGAAATTGGGAAGAGAAGTACGCTCTTCTACATCTACTAAAACTTCCACATTCATGGTCCCTCCGGCGGCACCTCTGTCAGAGAATTTCTCATTATCCCAACCGTCGATTACCAAGTAATACTGGGTTTCGGTAGATTCAAACCAACCAACAGATGACCAAGCTGAACCCATCGAATCTATAGCAACAGAGAATACGTGATCAGAAACTCCCTCGTAGGCGTGGACATCTCTGTAAGGTAACCAAACCAAAGTGTCTCGCCACTCTACGGGGATCTCTCGTACCATTTCCTCAAGATCATCCCATTCTCGACTGTCGTAACTCATTGCATATCTGTCCCAATTAATTTGGTTCATTAGGTAAACATCTCCGACAGCACCCATTTCAGGCTCGTCGGAAGGATCAGGACTCATACTGATGCAGAATGTATACTGATAACCGGTGATGAGCTCCATCCTAATTGCATTGGCACTGTCGTTAGAGATGGACATGTCAACGCTGAAATCACTCCTTAGCGGCCTGAGATCAGTAAATTCACCCCAGCCCCAACTGTCCCAGAAACCACTATCCTCTAGAGAATGTTCTTGGAAATACTGATCTGTCCCGGGTGGGTTGCTGGCAGGAACGTCACAGGAACCAGCGGCAGACACCATTGGAGTGGCGATTACGGCCAAAAGCACAGCCAACATGGGCATGAGAAGGGATGCGTTCAGAGCAATCGCTACGCGCGCCTTTCGCCGATTTACCACCCTCAGCGCCTCCTCGTCCGAATAGGTCGGATATATCCGGACTCCTTGTTTCTTCGCTCTTCAACTGTCAGATATTTAGGTTGAGGAGGGGGCTTGTGCTGATCCATGCCGGGCAAGCCACCTTCGGCTTCCACCTCAGTGACATCATAATTCTCAAGCATCTCTTCAGCATCAAGCTCTTCCTCATCCTTCTCTCGCATGATTAGCCAACCAAGTAGAAGAACAGCAGCAACTAGTGCCAGTAGTAGGCCACTCTGTCTATTAGGCACTAAATCTCTCCAAGTCAAATCCGCAAGCGACTTTGGACTATCGTCCTCCTGTATCGATAGAACCGTGATAACATACTCTCTAGTTGTGCATACTTGCACCCCATCACATACTTCCATCAGAATTCTAATCTCGCCCGCCTGACTCCACGTCTGGTTGCCCCAAATCCAGTCATTGCGCGTGTCACCGTCTAAATCAGAATCATACAGGGCATTGAGGTCCCATCTAACAGAAAGATCACCTGTAAGTGGTCTATCTCGGTCATTGCTAGAATCTCCATCTCCATCACTATCGTCGGAATTATCCAAATCCATCCATGCCTCGATTCCATCAATTAGGTCTCTATCGATTGCTGATGAATTTAGGAAAACTGAATCTCCAAATGATACATAGTCGGCAGAGATTGGATCATCAGTCAGAATTACTGGAGCCCTAGATACATGCACAGTCAGTGTAGTAGAGTTAGTCTCTCCTCCTTCGAAACCATCGATTACTGTCAGCGTGACAGTATATGTCCCAGGGATATTGAACGAATGCCAAACCACAGGTCCACTAACTGTCGAGCTGGCGTCTCCAAAGTCCCAAATCCAGGAGACTATACCATTCCATTCTGAAGATTGAGAATCAGTAGAGGTTCTGCCAACAAACTTTGGGTCTGCGTCATAACTCTCTGAACCATCGAATCTGATTGGGTCTCCCGGGGATACGAACGCGTTGCCTTCAGAGGTGTGCGGAACCATCCAAATTACTCCCTCTTCTGAATCTGGTATGGTATCGAGAACAGTTCCGTTAATCCCCGGACAGCTGAAATCCAAATCGGGAACAGGCAAAGGATTTGCTATGTTGATTGAATATGACTTAGTGGCAGAGGTCAAACCCCTATCGTCGATAACTGTAAGACTAACTGTGAAAAGACCCGGCTCTAGGAATGTGTGGCTAACCGATGAAACATTGTATATCGGGTCATCTAATCCAGATATTTCCCATATGGTCTGCAATAGGGCTGTATTTCCATCAGGGTCGAAAGACTCGCTAACGAAGGTGTATTGTGTGTCGACTGTTCCATCAGCCGGACGAGAGAATACTGCAACTGGACGCTGATTGAAGACTTGAACCTGAAGAGTGGCGGTGGAAGAATTTCCATCATCATCGGTCACTTCCAGTGTCACATTCTTCAATCCAGGCTCCAACCACCCAACTACAGGGTTTTGTAACATAGACTCTGTAGCTGAGAAGTCAGATGTCAGAGTCATTCCCGAACCATCAATGTTTACGCCTCCCTCGAAGTACCAGTTGTAGTCCACAATCATTCCATCCGAGTCCTCGAAAACGGTAGGCATAGTTAGTGGAGTCAGAGTACTAGTCTGGAGCGGCTCATCAAAGATTTGCTCAGGCAGCCGATTTAGGACCTTGATGTAGATTGAATGCTCAACTTCATGCAGGCCATCATCGACAGTCAAAATCAAGGTGTAAATTATCCCTTCAGCACTCCCATCAACCCAAGAGTGACCTGCCTCAACTAGGCCTTTGCCCGATTCGGTCTCACCATCTCCCCAATCCCAAGAAAACTCCAATTCGTTTTGTGGAACATTGTCTGTTGTTCCTCTAGCCGAGAATTGAACTCTTTGATTAGTCATCAAAATCAATTCATCAGTGATTACAACCCCGTCCACAGAAATCTCAGGCACAGGTTCAGTCGAATCATTGACAGTTATGTTCCAAGATTGCGACTCAGAGTAGTAGCCTCCCTGGTCCCGTACAACCAAGATAATTTCATACTCTCCGGGATTCAGATATGGGTGAACCGGATTCTTGAGGCTAGACGAGTTATTGTCTCCCAGCTCCCAGATGTACCCTACGGGGGTCTCGTTATGGCTGAAAGTACCATTCAATTGGCCGAATCCCCATGAGTCGTACCCCGATCCAAACATAGTAACAGGAAGCCAAGTTTGAGTAATTGAAGTAGAAACCGAACCAGAAGCAACCGGCTCCATGTTCGCTAATGACAATGGAAGGGTGAAGGCTTGGTCAACCATTTCTCCAGTAATATCTCGAATATCGACTCCAAAAGTCCAGTATCCAGTTTCAGGAGGTGTGAACCAGATGCTTCGAGGCGACGGAATACTGTTGCCTGCAGTAACGTCGAAAGATATAGTGTCAATCAATGTGTTATTCACGTATGCCTCTACTGTGACTTCGAGAATTTCAAAGAAAGCATTGGATTGAACCTCAAGATCAACTCTGACGCTGTCGTCGAGACCATTCTCATCACGGTCAAAGGCAGTGATGGTATCGATGTAAACCTCAGCCGGATCTGTCACCAATCCAGCGAATACAGTTGCAGATGCAGTAGGGTAGGAACCAGTTGTAATGCCGCAAGTAGCGTAGTTGTAATCACAATCAGTTACCATTGATTCGTACCAAGTCAGCAACCATACTTCATCAGTAGAATTTCCAAAACCATGCACTAATCCAGTAGCCGCACCGGTTCCTGAGTCCACTCTCATTCCAGACATGGTCCACGAACCCGTATCTGAATCACGAGCCATTATCGCACCCTCGAAGCCAAACTGAGTCGGCTGAACCATTAGATTGAGGGGTGCGCCAGAACCCTGGGAGAATTTGTATGCTCTCATGCCCCACCCTTCAAATGACTGTGCAGAACTGTTCCAATCATTCACCCATTGGTCATTATATCCGCTCATCTGGGCTTTGCAAATGTATGCCGCAATGCATCCAGATGTCAAATCCAGATTTGAGAATCCAAATGCTCCTTGCGGACTATCGAGTGCAACAGCAGCACTGAAGTTAGCAAATATATCGCTCATTGTAGAGCCAATTGGAGTCGATCCAGGCTCCGGGTTTTGAGCTAGATTCTCAATCGATGCCCCTCCCGTGGCGGTATCAGCAACCAATCTCTGAATCGCAGCACCTCCTCCAAGTTTGTCAGCCAGATACATCATGAACATGAATCCGGCCCCGTAATCTGCGATTCTGCCGTTCCACCATCTAACACTCAAACTACTGTCTTGGGACCATTCATTTGCGTGACCTACAAGCGAACTCGTAACACCGAAGCATAGGTATGCAGCCATGTCGGCAGCACCCTCGTCAATCCAGAGATACTCGTAAGGATCTCTTGCATTGTGCAGAAGATGTTCAAACTCATGTGCTAGAATTGTATTCCTCCAACTCATATCATCAACATCAACGAAAACAGATTCCCTGACTGAAGAAATCCCAGGGGAGAAGTAACCCCCCACTCCTCCGGAACCATCAATCGCAATAAGTACGATTTCTATCTGGCAGTTATCGTCCAGATCAGGTGCAGTTCCAAAGTATGCAGTATTGGTTGGATAGATTGTCGACTCCCATGTTGATGCTATGTCATTGAGGGTAGTTGAGGGTATGACTTGGCCATTCTCAACCAAGATTGCAGAATTAGCAGACACCTTCTGAGCCGTAACAGCAACAGTACCTCCGGCAGTGGAAACATTACCAGTGTCTCCTTGACTCCAAGCATTGGAACAAGCGCGGAGGCTAGACTTAGAACTCACATATCCCGGAGAGAATGGTAGAACTAGACCGGGATAGCCCGCGTCTCTCCACTCCATCTTTAGGTGCCCGGTAGCGGAGAATACCGGTGCAGAACTATCAGTAAACATGTACTGCTTGCCCTCAATAGAGGGATTGAAGTCGGACAGGTCGCCAGACATGATTGCATCAACGACGCCCTGCTCATTGGACTCCGCAATAGCAAATGGAGACAAACTGGCCAGAATCATGCAAAGTACCAACGTAATTGGTACTCGTGCCGATGAACATTCTAAGCCGGAATTCACACTCAACACTCCGTGTTGTTATCAAACTCATTGCGCTCAAAGACCTATTTTAACATCGATGGAGCATCGTTCGTACATGCGCCGGGGAATCTCTGCCTCAGGGCGCTCCTTCGCCCTACTGATTTGCCTCTTGTTTTTGGGTGCAGCAGGTCCAATCTCAGCACAGAATCCGACTGCAGAAATAACTGTTATTTCGACTCATAATCATGATTCATCTGCATTCACTCAGGGACTCGAAATGTACGATGGATTTCTCTACGAGAGCACCGGTTTGTATGGTCAATCCAGTATACGCCAAGTTGATCCTGAAAGTGGAGAGGTTCTACGGATTGCAATGTTAGATGAGGAGTATTTCGGCGAAGGAATAACAGTCGTAAATCAGAGCATTTACATGCTGACTTGGAAGTCTCAAAAGGCACTTGTATTCGATATTGATTCTTTTGAATTGATTGCAAACTTCAGTTACTCTGGAGAGGGCTGGGGGCTGTGTTTCGATGGAAATTCTCTAGTGATGTCCAACGGGTCCTCCGAATTGTCAATAAGAAATCCAGCCGACTTCTCAATAATATCCACGATTACCGTTTCAGATAGAGGGACTGAAGTTAACTTACTCAACGAGTTGGAATGCGTTGGCGACTCCGTCTATGCAAACATTTGGGGAAGTAATCTGATTATTGAAATCGACATTCAATCAGGTAATGTCCTGCAAACAATCGATGCTTCAATCCTCTCTAATGGAGAGTCCGAAGATCCCAACGCAGTCCTAAATGGGATAGCACACCTTCCCGAAAGAGACGGATTTCTCCTAACTGGAAAGAATTGGAGTTCAATGCACTTGGTCTCGTTCGCGACTCAACACGAGGAAGGAGAAGCAGATTCGGACTCTGCCTTGATGTCTATTCTAGGAGATATCTGGCCTGTCTTGCTGATTGCTGCACTTGTTGTTTTCCTCAGTTCAATGCGTCTAATCAGTGCCATAATGCATTTTCTGATTCTATTCATCTCAAAGCGACAACCTGAACTGCCTCGGGATATTAGCAATATACCGTCACAGGAGGCCGAAGAGCAATGACCCAGTCTGACAGAGACGATTTTGAGGACTACTCGGCCATGGAGCTGTGGTTGCATGACCTCTCTGTTGACTCGGCTACTAGGGTGGCCGGAGGGTTGTTGATTTTCGTTGGTAGTCTGTTAGGCCTGATACTAGGAATCGCTCTGATTTCTGCTAATGTAGGTGAGATCTTATCGGGTCAGTTGGATGGCTCTGATGGAGTTTCCGACGTCAATGGAATTGTCAGTACAGCGCTACAAGATGGGGGAACTGGAGGAGAGCCAGCAGAGGGAGTTTCAGTCTCAGTAATCGATTCCGAGGGGCTAGTAGTGGGAGTCGATGAAACTGACTCAGGAGGCCGATTCTCTATCAAAGATATTCCAAGAAGAACCTCCACCCTACTAGTGGAACATCCGGGTAATCGAACTGTCGAAATCACCCTGGTTCCCGGAGATCACGCCCAAATCCCCGTCACTTTGACTCCGGGTGAAGGAATGGATCAAATCGATATGTCCGGGGAGAGTTATCTCGCTGAATCGGTACTGATTGGTTCTATCATCGCCGCCATGACACTGCTAGCTGGCCTAGCTGGGATGGTCGGCGGGTTGGAGGCGTATCGAGGAGATCGCTATCGGAAGACGTGGTGGTTGGCGTTCTTCGGACTTTGGAGCAGAGGAATGATCTTTGTCGGACCAATGCTGATTCTGATTGGTATGGGCATGGTGAACCTATCTAGGGATCAATTTACTGACTACACAGGAGACTAGGAGAGGACTTCTGTGTATCTAATCACAATAGAAGGTGGAGATGGAAGTGGCAAAGGACTGGCCACCAAAGTAATCTCAGAAGTCCTTCAGAAGGAATTTTCATTCACTTCGGTTGAAGTTACAGGCGAGCCTAGGAGAGAGCACCCGCTGGGGAGACTGGCGATCGAAGCCGTTCGAAAACAGAAGATGACTCCAGAGGAAGAGGCAGGTCTATTCGCAGCCGACAGAGTCGACCATTCTCATGGCTGGATTCTGCCGAGGCTCGAGGAAGGAAAGGTAGTGGTCAGCGAGAGAAACATCCATTCTTCTCTTGTTTACCAAGGAATCGTAGGCGCGGCAGGAGTAGATCGAGTAGCGAACATGAATTCCGCAGCGCTGATCCCAGACCTATGCATTTGGGTCGACTGCGATCCCGAAGTTGCCATGAAGAGAATCCAAAGTGGGACTCTAAGATCGCTAAGCGATAAGGAGGAGTATTTCGAGACTACAGATCTCCAAAGAAGAATCAGGCAAGGCTACGCCTCTTTACTCTCGGGAGAGATAGAAATGCCCACTCCTTTCGACATGGGTGCTCTAATTGGCCCTATTCTGAATGAGGGTACTGAGGCAGAGTTCAGGTCCGAACTAACGCGTAGAATTCGTAGATTCATCCACAACAGAAACCCTCCTCTGAATGTCGATGTTGAAACGGTGGAAAGGCACCTTATTCGAAGACTCTTGAGGACAAGAAAGGGTCAGACTACACTTAGCGGCATAGGAGTGGCACCTTCTGGTTCAAGTCAGGACTGGCTTGGAGGAATTGCACCTTGGCGGGCCATACGAGATGCTCAGAAAGAACACTCATCTGTCCTAGACAATCTACCTCAGGACTACAGAGTGGATATTCCGAAGAGTATTCTGTCTCACTCAATGGCATCAGTCTGTGGGACTCTCTCCCTAGTCCCTTCTGCAGATATCTCCGAACTCCGCGCCGCATTAGGGCCTGTACGGTCCGTCTCAGAGCGTCATACTCAGAGGATAATCAAGTTCCTTCACGAGCAAACTGACTGGGTCCACAAACACAAGTCTCTGCTCGGTAGGGAGGCTCCGCGATCCCTACTCAGGCAGCGCTACCGGGCGGTAGGTATGGCAATTCTAGCAATTTGGCCAATGAAGGAACCAATCAGGAAGTGGATGGAAGATAACCCTCAAACTCACCCGAGATTTGCTATGGGGCAGATTGTCAGATCTGGCCAGTATCCCTCTGCAATCAATGATACTCTGGCTAGAATTTCTCTCCTCGGCCCTGGGGCTGATGGAGCCAGCGTCCCAGCAGGCCCTAGCGGTTTGGTGAATTGGTGGCAAGGGCCGAAATAATCACTTCATCATCAGTCTAGCATTGGCAGGTAGAGAAACTCTCGTCGCATCCTCTCCAAAGAATGCGGCTCGAGCACATAGTGCAGCAGCGAACCACCAGCCGATAACTAGCCCCGAAAATAACCCTGTTATCACTCTGACAGGATTGGTCGATTCATATTCAGTTAGAAGTTGAGTGAACCCATCTATCCCCATCGGCGCAAGTCCTAGTGCAACCAGCAACACCATTGCTGCCATTCTTCTATCCCTCAGATAGAGGTCCTCTACCATCTCGTCGGGGAAAACGGATAGGAAAGTATCTCTGACAGTCCATCTATTCAGCCCCCTCAGGCTGAACAAAACTGCTCCAATAAACAAACCTAGGAATATACCAATATCTCTGGTACAGACTGGCATTTGGTTCCCATTAATTTCCCACGACCTGTCATGCTTCTGGTGGCAATTCAAATCACCAAAGGCGTATACAAACCCCCAAAATGGATTCAATTCCGACCATGCAAATGTACCTCTTGCTGGTTGGTCATGTCCCATTTTGGCATCGTCTCCGTGATTCAGATTGCCCCAACTTCCCTCGCTGGCATAGTCGAGAGTATTGGCCCTGCCAGATAACTCAGGAACAGTTCCTTCAGGCAATATAAGCGGAGCAAGGAAGCAAAGCACCAGATATGCCCCAGTTACCGCAGCGATATTCCTAGCCACTCGCTGTTCCCTTTCTCGGTCGGTAAGACCATTGCGCAGGACCATGAATAAACCTCTACTCTGTGTTATTTCTAGTTGCCCCATACCTACCCTTGAACTCTTGAGCAATAACCGCATCCGGTGTTTGTGGCCGACTTAGGTACAAGAGACGCCCTTTGGCTAGGAGCCGTCGTAGGATCAATGGTTGCAGTCATGGGTTCATTCATTGTAATCTTCCTAAGTGGTCTAGATGAACCAGATGTTAGCAAGGCTGTTCGTTCTGGTGCAGTCTCGGGTCTAGCGGCCTCAGTAATCGTAACCACATTCGCCTTACATCGATTGAGAGAACAATCTACATCTGGCAAGGATATGGCATCAATCAGAGAGGCCGAACTTTCCAAAGTTCGAGCTATCCTGTCTAAAATTGAGGACATTGCGCCCGGACAAGGAACTGGATGGAATGTTGATGAGCAGGTTAGAAGAGATAGAGGAGTTTTGGTTGTAGATTTGCACGGCTTGGATGCAGCATCATCTTCTGCCTTGACAGAAAGACTTCTCGAGCGTCGCTCTGATTTAGGCAGACTCAAACTGATTACAGGAAGAGGCGAGATTACAGGTCCAGATTCAGCAGACCCAGGGATTAGACCTGCCGTACTACAGAGGCTGAAAATTGGAGCCAGAGATGCTGAGTGGCAACTTATTCAGAAGTCCAGTTCTGTTGTTCTCAGGCCCATGGGTAGGGCACCGACTCCCAAACAATGGGCTACGCGATTTGCTGTATTCGTAATACCAATGACTGGCGCAATGACACTAGCTTTTCGAGACCTAGCAGGCAGTAGTTTTGAGGAGCAGGGAATGATTTTCGGGGCTGCAGCCGGGATATTGATGACGGGATTACTATCCAGTTACAGAGACCGCACTTCCTAGGAGTAGTCAGGAATTCCTTCACAACAAGCCTCAACCACTCTACGACATCTAGGACATTCCATGTGCTGCCTCATCGGAATCGCCGAGCCAGCGAATCCGCATTCGCATCTAATATCTTCACAGTGGTCTGTGTCCACAAAGGCCCACGAGAAAAGAAGGCACAAATCAGTTTTCCATTCCTGAACCCAGTCTCTCCAGTTCTGAAGATAGTAGTACAACCAACCAGTCATGTAGCGCTTCACTACCCATCTCGGAGAGAGTGGAATTCAGGAAGGCTGCAATCAACACTCTTCTAGCTTCGGACGGATCTAATCCTCTGGCTTGTAGATAGAATAACTGATTTTCATCCAAAGGGCCATTTGCAGTGCCATGCCCACAACCTACAACTTCATGTTCGAGAACTTCCAACTCTGGTATAGAATCTGCTTCAGCATCTTTGGAGAGCAGAAGATTTTGGAAAATCTGAGCCGCATCGGCTCCCTTCGATCCATCCATGACCTTCAGCATCCCTGTGCCCACAGTCCTGCTGTCTCCGCCACATGCCGAATGCCAAGAGAGCCGACTGAAAGTCTCAGGTGCATCATGCAGAATTTCTACGTGGTGGTCAAGATGCATTGAGCCGGCCCCTAGTACTGAACCCAAAACTCGGACAGTTCCGCCCACCTGTTTCAGTAGATATCTCAAATCGGCCTTGGTTCTATCCGAACCCGATGAGACGGTACCTGCGCGAACCTGAGCATCTCTGCCGATATCCAATGAATCAACTCTGAGTAACGTACCCTCCTGCATTAGTCCGACCACTATGTCATTCACTACACTTCCAGAACCTATTTCTCCAGTCCTCAAAAGCCCAAACCAATCTCCGTTCCCCCTAACTCGGGTGATTATCTCGAGCTCACTAAGTCTTCCAATATCCATGTTCAGGTGAACGGCAGAACTGCCTTCTCCTGTATCTATATCAAGCAATATGGGCATTTCGGAATTGAATTTCGAATCCACACTAACTTCCCATCCCGAGGCCTCAGTAACCGCCCCCAAGAATGCAAGAGTGACGGGGTCGGAATCTGGAAAATCACCTAAGTCGGAATCAACTCTCTTTAACGAGACTCCCTCTGTAATAGGACTGCCGTCGAGTTTGGAAATCGAGACAGCAGCAGAACCAATTTCGGGGATTTCGGTTACGTCTCCTGTTGGGTGAATCCTTCTCCAAGGAGTGTATCTCCATAGATGGTCAGCCCTGTCGGGCTGTGGCATTGATAGGTATTCAGCAGCAGATTGCAAGCGACCACCTCAGCCTATGCTTCCTTCCATCTCGAGTGCCATCAGTTGATTCAATTCCACTGCATATTCCATTGGCAACTCTCTGGTGAAAGGCTCGAAGAATCCGTTGACAATCATGGCTAACGCCTCTTCTTCGGAATGGCCCCTGCTCATCAGATAGAACAACTGGTCATCACTGACCTTGGAGACACTAGCCTCATGCTCACACCTCGCAGTAGGATTAGCGACCTCCATTGTCGGATAGGTGTCAGAGCGACTATTTTCGTCTAGAATGAGTGCATCACACACTACATTCAGTTTACAGTTCTCAGCCTTTGGAGATACTGTCACTTGCCCTCTGTAAGTACCTCTGCCACCGTTCTTACTGATGCTCTTGGACAGAATCTTGCTAGTGGTATTGGAAGCAAGATGGTGGATTTTTGCCCCTGCATCTTGGTGCTGACCATCTCCAGAATATGCGACCGAGATGACCTCTGCGTGGGACCCTTCTCCCTTCAATATCACAGCGGGATACTTCATCGTCAACTTGCTCCCGATGTTTCCGTCGACCCACTCAATCTTGGCATTCTCATGCGCGATACCTCTCTTGGTGACAAGGTTGTACACATTTGAACTCCAGTTCTGTACAGTAGAGTATCTGATGTGGGCACCCGGTAGAGCAATCAACTCGACTACCGCAGAGTGCAGTGAGTCTGTGGAATAACTCGGTGCGGTACAACCCTCGACATAGTGGATACTACTGCCCTCATCGGCAATGATCAGAGTCCTCTCAAATTGCCCCATATTCTTGGCATTGATTCTGAAATAAGCTTGTACGGGCATTTCGACATGTACTCCCTTGGGCACGTAAATGAATGAGCCACCTGACCAGACTGCAGTATTGAGGGCGGAGAATTTGTTGTCAGTAAGTGGGACTACAGAACAGAACCATTCCTTGACTAAATCAGGGTATTCTCTCAGTCCACTGTCCATGTCAAGGAAGATTACGCCCTGCTTCTCCAAATCCTCACGTATACTGTGGTAAACTGCCTCAGATTCGTACTGTGCGGTAACACCGGAGAGCCACTTCTGCTCAGCCTCCGGTATTCCCAACCGATCGAAAGTGTTGCGAATCTCTTCTGGAACATCATCCCAGTCCTTCTCAGTAGCCTCAGATGAGCGCAGGTAGTAGCATATTGAATCGAAATCGATTTCACCTAGTGCACTTGTGTTCCCCCACTTCGGCATCGGGCGCTCGACGAAGTGATTGTATGCCTTAACTCGAAACTCAGTCATCCACTCCGGCTCATCCTTGAGTTTGGAGATTTCTCTGACCACATCTTCGGAGAGGCCGAAGTCGAATCTGATAGTCGAATTCTCAGTATCTTTCCATCCCGCCTTGTAGTCTCCCACGACTTCTCTGGCTTCTTGATTGTCAGGCATCAGGCGACCTCCTGTGCAGCGGCCGCTTTCTCGACCCAGTCGTAACCGTTTTCTTCGAGTTGCGTAGCTAGTTCTGGACCACCAGAAGCGACGATTTTTCCTCCAATAAGTACGTGGATGAAATCCGGCTCAACGTGCTCTAGAATCCTTGAGTAGTGAGTAATAATCAAAGCACCTGATTCGGTACCCCTTACAGCAGCATTTACTCCCGATGCAACGGTCTTGATTCCATCGATATCTAGTCCGCTATCTGTCTCATCCAAGATTGCGAGTTTCGGTTTTAGAAGCATCATCTGGAGAATCTCAAATCGCTTCTTCTCGCCACCACTGAATCCGTCATTGACATATCTAGACAAGAAACTTCGAGGAATTTTCAGTTGATCCATGGCCTCGTTCAATTCCTTCCTGAACTCAGCACCCTTGGCTGCATCCTCTCCTCTGATACTCGCTACCGACTTGCGTAGGAAGTTGCCAACCTGAAGCCCCGGAACTGCCTGAGGATATTGAAAGGAAAGGAATACTCCCTGTCGTGCACGCTCCCATGGATCATCATCAAGTAGACTAACTCCATTTAGCAGAACATCACCATTCTCGACTTCATAATCTGGGTGTCCCATGATGACATTGGCAGCTGTAGTCTTGCCACTTCCGTTTCTACCCATAATTGCGTGAACTTCACCCGGGAGAATCTTCATGTCTATTCCTTTGAGGATGCTGGTTCCGTCAATTCCGACATGCAAGTCAATAATTTCCATCAAGGCTTCTGCCTGCCCGGATGCGGCCGTCATACCTGTCTGCCGGAATGGCCCCTTTTGAATGTCTGCTTATGTTTTTAATCACCCTAAAATGACATCGCCACTCCGCCTACTTCGTGGAAACGACTCGTGATTCTCAAGATTCGGCTGCAGACGCTCTTGAGGAAGCCTACAGGATGCAGATAGAAGAGGCTATGAGAAAGGAATCAGAGAGGCGAATTCTTGAGACGCACAACCCTGAAGAGATAGCCAGATTGCAAGCACTTTCTCTAGTTGAATTAGCAAAAACAGACGACACAGATTTTGTGCCAGCACTGATGGCTAGACTCGGACCAGTCAGAGCGGCATTAGATGGGCATGGAGGGGGTTTAGTCGTGACAGATAGTAGAATTGAGAACACTTCAACAGGAGAAAGTCTTGCGTTAATTCTCGATCTTGATGGGGCCTGCGTCTCATGTGGTGCAGCACCAGGTACTCTACAAGGGATTCAAGATGATTTACTGATCGATTCTGAGGTGGCTGAAGTGCGATTTAACTCGGGAATGCTGGAATGGTTCGATGATTTACAGCGGGAGTTTGTTCTCAAACACGGCGGAGTAACTTTCGTTTAGCCAATCAGAGAATGAATCGTCTCAATTGCCCGGTGTGAAAATCCGAGTACAGTAACTTCCTCTCCCTCCACCAAGATAGCGTGCTCTCCAGCCATTCCGGCCAAATCGTAACCTCCAGCCTTGCCTTTCCAAGAGCCGCTAGAGACAAGAATCCCCAAGGTTTCTTCTGACAACTCATCGAATTCAACAACTGCAGAATCAGTCCAAATGTTTGCTGTCCATCCTCCGTGCAGAATTTCAGTTCCTCTTACATCTCCACTGGGAGAGTACAGGATTGCAGTTGATGACCAAACTCGATGCCTCCTACCTGATAGACCCAGAAGCATACTTGCTGCCGAGAGTTCATCACTTGGCTGCCCTAGAGAAATAAATGGGTCAGTTGGATTTTCGACCAGAGTATCGGCTACGATGACATAATCAGCCCTTTCTTGAGAGAGTACAACCTCTTCAGCAGCCGATTTTGCCTTAGCGGTACATACTAACTCGGACTGATTCGCAACTTCAATACCTCCGGGAGGATTCAATTCATCCGTAGCTAAGGCCCTAGAGGTGAGTCTGCTTGACTCGGATACAAGATTACTCAGAATCTCTCTCCTGCGCTCTGACGCGGAAGCCAGTAGTATCGATACCATCTAGGTCTCCTAGAGAATTATTCGTTCATCACAAACTGGACAGTTAGTCGAAGAATTGCCCATTGCGATCTCGAATCTGCTTGAGCAATTTGGACAGATTACTGGTACATTTAATGCGGGAGGTGAAGGCATATCGGATGGTTCCTCCGACTCTGGTACTGGAATTTCCGGAATGGTCAGACTAGGAGGTACGACCTCCTGAGTGGGAGTGATAACTACTGCCTCCTCAACCAACTCAACTTCCTCAGAATCTTCGGGACGTGCCTCGGCTACTACCTTAATGTCCGAGTCATCGACTACATCGACCACATCCTCCTCTAGCATGACAACACCGGGGGCTTCACCTCTGTTCCTTCTCAACCAGCGCAGCCCTCTAGCCGAGAGGCTGACTAGGATGACCGTACATAGCAGTAAGACGGTAATTGCAAATCCTCCCAGAAGGATGTTGAAGTTCTGTTCATCCAATCCGAGTTGATGGCGCAATTGTTCCAAAACTGAATCTCCAACTAAGTTTGGATCATAGTCATCAATCACCGCTCTAATCTGCCAACCACTTGCAGAGGTATGGATGTACAAAGTCTCGCTGCTTGAAGGAGACCTATCTACAAGATACAGACTACCCAAGTTTAGTCGGTCATAAATCCCTATCCATTCAGCTTCGGGATTGATTATTCCATAATTTACCTGAGGTCCCGTCGGTCCAACCAAATCAAACAGTATCTGTACTCCTCGTTCTGTTTCTACCATCTCAATTGCTGCCATTCCCCTAGCAGGAAAAGTTTCGCTCAGATTATTCACTTCATTGAACGATGAGTCCGCGATGATTACTACCATCTCGGCATCCAATCCTTCATTCTGTTTCCATGCAGAAACTATTCGCTCTTCTCCGTCAATCACGAATACTCTCATCTTGGCTAGAGTTACTTCGTCTGCTATTGATTTTCTAAATGTCCAAGATGATTGTTCAATCAACCCATGGGCATACCATAGGCCGTGCCTTTCTATTCCGGTGGAATCACTTCTAGTCGATTTGTACAGTAGGTGTGCACCACCATCTTCTCCGAATTCAACTTCAAGGCCGCTAGTTTCTCCCGGAATCAAATCAATATCGTCGACAACATTCGGAGTTAGTGACCAGTCAGAAGACTTTGTTGGTGCGTCAGCGTGAAGGAGGAATGCACTAGTCCTATCTCCAAATGAGCCCCCGGTCATCATCTCACGATGGTATCCAGAAACCAATATTTCGGAATCTTTCACATCGATGTCTATTCCCCAATATTTGCCATCGGACAACAAAATTGGCTGCATCAAATCCTGAATTGGGGTCATTTCGCAACTAGCATCAATCGTTGAATAACTAAGTGTCTGTCTGAAGTATCCGGATGAGTCAATGTATCTCCGTGTCCAAACTATGTGAGCCCAACCGTCCTCGGTGCTTCGGAAGACCAAGTCGCCAGACCACATCTCATCTAACAAATTGGTGCACGATGTCAACATTCGGTTGGAATTTAGTCGATATAGGAAAAGAACTCCCTCCTTCTCTGTAATCACCAATCCTTCATCGTCCAAGTCGATTAACTCAATTGGAACTTCTCCCGATCCGAATCCCATCGCACGCGAGCCTGCCAGAGTTGATTCATCCACCAGAATGGTGGACTCCACTTGGTTGTTCGTCCAATCGAGGTCTGCTAGGCCGGACCCTGCGACAGTGATTCTGGCCTTTATGGGACCGGTTTCATTTGCTCTATGGGCGAAAGAAATCTGCGAAGCTCCCTGCCCCATAACGAGTTGTATCCCTGTTGATGAAATCAATTCCCAGCCGATTCCGTTGTGAATCTCAAGTGAAGCTTCTACATTGTTTGCATCAGAGGAGCCGAGATTGTCTACTCTAGCAGTAATCAAGAATTGTTCATTTGGCCTAGGAATCGGGGGCTCAGTTCTAACTGCTCCGTCCCTGAAAGCAATATCGACACCCTGTGGTCGTTGTATTACCGGGAAGGTAATTGACTGGTCGTTATCGGTTTCATCTAATTCTTCAATCTCATTTGAGGGGTCCAAAGAGACCATGAGTGACTTGTCGCCAACTGATGTAGGATTCCAGTATAGCACGACTTCAACTATGTCTCCGCTGTCTATACTTGGCAAAACCATCTCATCCTTTCGTGAACCATCTTCATACAACGAGATTGCCAAGTTCGAGGCTGCCATATCGCCATCATTACGAATCTCGGCTCTGACTTCTAGGAATGTATTGACGTAAGTCTCACTGATTGGAGTCCCGTACTCTTCTACAGACAACCCAGTCCTGAAAACTAGGTTGGCAGCAGGAGGGTCGTTGTCAACTTCTACAACTCTCTTTACCTCTTCAGAGTATATTCCATCACCACTAATCATCCTAATAGAAATCCGATAAAATCCATCATCTACATCATCCGAGTTCCAAGTGACTGACCAATCTCCATCTGAACTGCCGCTTCCACCAAACGTCTGTGCATTCTCCCAAGGTCCCGTACCAATTCTCCATTGCACAGTCCCACCATTTACAGATTCCCAAGTTCCGAATACGTTGACGTTCCCAGAGACTGCAGATTGTCCACTCGGCCCCCCCATGGTTACTGCAACAAGGCCGACTTCATGCTTTTGTTTGACAACTTCACTCCACTGCTCAAACTCATTTCTAGCCTGAGCCTCTATGATGACCTCTATCACCTCGATCTCATCTTCACTAAATTCGGGCAATGTGAATGGAGTAGTCCAGTTTGTTGTGCCTTGAGCTGCATGCCAATCAACTAGCACCACCTCCTGTTTCGGCTCTCCTTCCGGACGATGTGAATAGGATACTCTGACAGAGACCTCCTCGATTGTGCCATTAGTGTCCTTATCCTCGTCGATATGGCCTCTAGCGCTGTAGGTCTCTCCTTCAACCAGCCAAGCGCCTTCTTCAGGACTCTCCATAACTACCCAATCTCCTGTTCCACTCGGAGGAGGCTCCGTGCCGTTACCAGGGCCAGGGTCAACATTTCCGCCGAGCATGGCATTGAGAATCATGTTTCCATCAATGATTCCGAAACCGTAGTCTTCATTCCATCGATTACTAATGCTAGGTAGTGAAGCCTGTCCTCGAGTTTCAGAATTGTTCTGTAACAAGTCCTTTACTTCCTGAGGTTCCAATTCATCATCTATCTGTAGCATGACTGCTACGAAACCTGCCACTGCAGGGCATGACATGCTCGTACCACTTTGCTGAGTGTAACTATCTTCAGCCAGAGGTTTGGGTGCACCGGGGATAGAACTACTCGAAGCAGCATTCTGAGCAGACATAATGTTCGATCCCGGTGCCACTACAGTCGGCTTGAGTTCATCCCACTCGTTGTTATCTCCATCGTCTTCTCTCGGTCCGGAGTTTGAGTATGAAGCAATCATATCGTCTCCACGACCGATTGTATTTTCATCGTCAATAGCTCCAACAGTGATGGCACTATCCGAAGCTCCGACCGAGGTAACCCTGCGTCTACCATCATTTCCAATTGCCGCAACAGGTACTATGCCTGCTTCAGCCGCAGCATCCACCGCTCTAGCATCAGCATTTGTGCCGTTGTCTCCCGGATCATTTCCTCCGGGGTCTGAGCCCGAACCAAACGACATTGACATTACTTGGATTCCCTCGCTAGATTCGTTATTGCCCCAATCGGTATCCACGTTATCGACTACCCACTGAATTCCTCTCAGAGTTGCGGCAGAATTAGTCGCTCCAGCGTCTGTCATCACCTTGACATCGACTAGATAAGCCCCGGGAGCATAACCCTGATTGATTCTACGAGAGTCCCCTGTGCCCAGAGCAATTCCTGCTACGTGAGTTCCATGTCCATCTCCGTCATCAGGGTCATGACTGCCGTCTTCACAGTCCTGTGAACTCCATGAAGTAGCATCGCAACCTGCCACCCATTTCGGGTCTGCTAATTCGTCAGGTTCCTTTTCATTGTCATTGTTCGAATCAGAGAAATCGTCTAGAGAGAAGTGCTCGTTGTCGACACCAGTGTCAAGAATCGCAATTACCACTCCCGAACCGTCGTATCCATAGTCTCGCATTGTCTCATCATATACTTCTGAATCTCTAACTTTCGATCCACGAGTAGCTTTGTCTAGGAGAGGCACAATGACATTCTGTTCTTCTACCATCACAACCCCGTCTAGCGACCAAATTTCAATCAGTGAACTCACAGGAACGTGGTCAATGACAATTGAATCAAGGATGCCCAGTGGATCAAACCACGAACCCTCGTCTTCCCAACCGTGCTCATACAGGACCTGCTTTATTGCACTAATATCATCGGGACCAGGATGCCATGAATAATCCACTACGATGGCAACGGTGGGCAATCCATCTGCGCCGGTAATTGAAGTAGTGGAAACAGAAGTCCTTTCTCCTGCGATGATTCTTTGCAATCTGTCATCCATTCCATTGGAATCGAAATCATACCAGTAGCCGAACCACCACCCGGGTTCTTCTACAGGCCATCCAGCTCCATGTGGCGGGAAACCCGGGCGTCGATCTTTCTCTGGGCAGACACTATCTCCACACATCAGAGGTGGCAAATCTGATTCAAAGGAATCATCGGGGATAGCATCCGAGTTTTGCTCAGTAACAGGAACAATGGCTCCAGCAGCCACTGAGATATCCATCACGAACACAAGAAGCGCAACGATTACAGGAATCCTCATCCTAGTGCTATTTGGCATGGCTCTCACAGAGAGCCAAACTCGTATGCTGTATAATCCCAACCTGTACCAGTTAGCCCGAAATGCGATTACGGCCAGTTCAGATGTGAGCCGGAGAGTGTACATCTGAGACGACATATTTCACCATTCATCTCCGCTACAATCTCCCCATCACATGCCGGGCAGATCGCATTCTCGGACAACTCTTCCAGCCAAGCTCTCCTAGTCTCCAACTCATCTCCTTCTTCTCTGAGACGGGCAAGTATCCTAGATGCGGCGCCGTGAAGCGGTTTTCCTGCTAGAGTCCACGGGTCCTCATCTAAACTCCCCATACGACTCTTCGCATGCTCCCTCATTACATTAGACCGCCCTGTTTCAGAAACCCCCGAAGGCTCGTCTAGGGAACTTGGAGCACCTCTCGCCAACGGCCTTGCAAGCAGATAAGCTAGGAAGAACCCGCCGACATGCGCCATGTGAGCCACATTCGACTGCCCAGCAGTCGCAGCCTGTAGTTCGTACATCTGCCATATCTCAAGTCCCAATCGCACGAAGACAATCAACCAAACCGGCCACGCTCTAATCAGGAATAGTAGTGGAAATTCAATTCTATCGTCCGGCCAACACGCCATGTATGCACCCAGTAGTCCGAATGCTGCCCCGCTGGCTCCAATCGCAGGGATTGATGATTCGGGATGCGTAAGTATCCAAGCGATGTTACCCCCTAGGAATCCTAGAGAATATGCTACAATCCATCTGCGAGCTCCAAGGCGCTGCTCCAAAGGAACCCCGACTAACGCCACTACGAGAATGTTCCCGAGCACATGAACCCAGTCAGCATGCAGCCACGCAGCTGTCACCATTCGATAGGACTCTGCTGGATTTGTCATTATACTCGGCTTGATTCCCATGGAATCGATTACCCATGATTGACTCATGGCCAAGCCTCCCACTGTTGACTCTGCGAACTGCACAAATGAGACCAGCAGTAGAGACAGAACTGTTGCTAGAGCAACACTAGTCTGCGAGCGTACAGCCCACACAAATGGAGCAACTGCTGCGCATAGTATTGCAGTCATCAGCAAAATGTCGTACCAATCCAATGCACTCATCCGACTTCTCCTAGTCCCTGCGCCTAGGTCCGTGCGAATAGCCGCTTCGTCGTATGGAATCACTCAAACGATGCACCTTACTCCCCGACTCATGGCAACAGGCCCGATGCTAATGGCCTCGGGCATCTGTGTCGAGAGAGGAAGCAGGCCAGTACTGAATGGGGTTGATTTCCAACTCTCCTCAGGCGAGATTGTTGCACTCACTGGTGATAATGGCTCTGGGAAGACAACCTTGCTCGAGACTTGTGCAGGAATCCTCCCTTTGACCGCAGGAGTAGTCAGTAGGCAGAGCGAATCTGGGACAATACAAACTCTCCGCGATTATGAAGGGAGGAGGAATCAGCCTCCGCCAACTGGATTGACCCTACAGAGAGACGGAATTTCCGGCGAGGAAACCGTCGAAGAGAGGCTTGAGATTGCACTAAAGATCGCCGGAATAGAAATCTCCGAACCGTCTTCTTCGGATGTTCTCAGAGACTGGAGACTTGAGCATCGCAGAGCCGACAGAGTCGCACAACTTTCCGGAGGACAGCGCCGACGCCTAGCAGTTCTGTGCGGTCTAGCCCCAGCAGTTTTCAGCGCGGAGCCTAGAGTGGTGATGCTTGATGAACCATCCGAAGGCTTGGATCGGTCTGGAAAAGAACTCTTGATTGGCTGGTTGAGGGGACTCGCACAAAATGGGCACGCAGTGATGGTAGCAACTCACGATCAATCGATAATCAATTGCTGTGATCGTGAAATAGAAGTCTCAAACGGCACTCTGAATGAGACAAAAGGCAACAGCGAAGGAGCACCTTCCGTAATGCCAAATCCACTGTCTTTGGTTGAGCAAAGCACGCACGGAGCACTGATTCGATGGGCAATTCGAATGGAGACGAGGAATCCCTTGGATACTACCGGAAGAGCAGCACCCGCTCTAGTGGCACTCCTATTGTCATACGCGCTATTATTGGATATTGAAATGGCTCATGTCGGCAATGACTTAGTCGCCGCCCTAGTATTGGCTCCAGCATTCATCACCGCTGTAATTTCACCCGCGCTAACCCGACGGCTCGCCGAAGAGAGGTGTGGAGCTTGGTGGAATGCAATGATTGGACCCGGAGCAAGGCAGACCTACTCCTTGGTCGGGGCCTCAATTATACTGCCCTTGCCGATAACCTATCTTGCTTGGGCGATTCTAGTAGATCCCTCGGATTTCGTGAATCACTCGGAAGTTACTCGCTGGCTCTGGCTACCAGCGTTGATAATAATCGATGTAGCAGTTGCAGCTGCGGCTTTGCACCTACTGGTTGCAGATCTACGCAGGGCCTCGGCGGCTGCCGCCTCGCTGTTACTTCTTGTTCTCGTCTGGCCCTTTTTACAACTCACCGACGCTCTATCGTTGATGATGACAAATGGTATGTCGTTCGGCTTGAGCATAGGCGACCCTCTAATCTCGTGCATTATTGCAAGTCTGATTTCTGTAGCGGTCTGGGCTGTTGCAGTTTTCCTACCAGACGCTTGAAGACTAGCATTGATGACTAGCAACATTCTCGCACCGTCATGGCAGGAGTCTCAAGGGTCGGTGTCACTATGACGGCACTCGGACTAACTGGTGCTGCCCTGACTCTATTCTTGGGTTTCAGTTGGGCGCCCACAGTAGACCCTGCAGCATGGAATTCCCCTGAGGCATACCGGATTCTATACTGGCATGTTCCATTTGCTTGGACCTCTTTTCTCGCATACTGTGTTCTATTCATGGGCTCAGTAGCGTGGTATGCTAGACGCTCGGAACTAGGCTGGAGGATGATTTGTACGGGCTCTGACCTTGCTCTTCTATTTGGGCTAGGAGTAGTTATTTCAGGTCCTATATGGGGCTCAGCGGAATGGGGAGTACCTTGGGACTGGGGCGATTTGAGACTCAATACCTACGGGCTTCTGACTACTGTCTCACTGTTTTTGGTATTGGCTAGAGGATCTCAGCCCGATGGACAAGGAACTAGAGATACCATAGCTGCAATCGGACTCTTTGGTTTCGCTTTAGTCCCTATAACGGCACTCGCGACTACGTGGTATCAGGAACGTCATCCAGGAATTGTAGTTATCGAGAGCGAAGAGTCCGGACTAGCTCCGGAGATTCTGACAGTTATGTTGCTAGGATTCGGCTCGTTTCTGTTACTTTTCGCAGGCTTCGCCATTCTCAGTGACACACTGCATAGGATGGAATCAAGACTGAGTCATTTACAGCGCCAACTCGACGAGGGGGCGGTACACTGAGTGGCGTGACTGAACTTGCACTGGCTTACGCGGCAATGATAGGTCTAATCGGAGTCTATGTCTATCGTCTAGTAACTAGGTTGTACGATGTTGATGCTCGCCTAAGGGCGGTTGAAGACGCAATATCGACCGAAGAAAGTGAGTGAGAACGTGATTTTCCCTACGGGAACCCTTGAAACGGGACGGCGAGGCGCAAATCGCCGAGGACCATGACCGACGGAGCATTCTGTATCGCCTGTGGGGCACCTCCTCCTCTAACCTCCGAGAGGATGTGCGAAGCCTGTTTGAGGCAGAGAACGGAACTATCGAAACTCCCGGAGAGGATTCAACAGTCTCGCTGTGCCAAGTGCGATTCATACGAAGTACGTGGAAGATGGTCTAAGATGGACAATGAAGATATTGCAGACCTACGAATAAGAGAAAATCTGGTTGCTGAAGAGCGCGCTCAGAATGTCGAAGTATCGTTCTCAGTACAGGTTATTGACGATAGGACTTGCAGACTTCAAGTCGATGTTTCAGGGACCATCGAGGGTTACCAATTTGACGACAGACACGAGTCACTTCTTCAAACCAGTAACGCGGTCTGCACTCCATGCACCCGAAAAGCCGGTTCATACTTTGAGGCCACAGTCCAATTAAGGTCAGCTGGAAGGCGTTTGGATGACTTCGAACTCAAGCAGTTGAGAGGCACATTGGACGAAATGCTCGAAAATATGGAATCCGATCCAATGTTCTTCATCACCAAGGAGGGGCCGGTGACGGGTGGTTGGGACTTACAACTAGGATCAAAGGCGATGGCTAGAACGTGGGGCAGAAGACTAGTCAAGTCTCATGGAGGGACCATCAAGGAAACTTCTACAGTAGTAGGATCAAATGATGGGATCGATGTTACTAGGCTGACTCTAAGCTATCGCAAACCCGCCTACGATTTGGGCGATGTAGTACGATTCAGGAAGCAGCTTTGGATGATTGACGGCTGGCAGAGTGATGGCCCCAGTCTACGCCGACTTGACAGATTCGAAAGATCCGGAGCGACATGGAGGGATATGGAGAAGTCCATTGTAATCTGCCCTAGTAGAGAGCAGCATATTGTCGAGGTGATGAACAGAGACAGTTCAGCCGTTGAAGTGATGGATCCTGCTGATTACAGGATGGTGACCGTGGCTCTACCGTACGATGATGATGGCAAAGCCAGTCGCATACGCATCGGCTTCATAGACAGCGCATGGGTAGCCCTGCCTACTGGAAGGAGGGCTGTAAATGAGTGATTCCGACATAACAGAACTAATTTCCCAATTAGATAATCACGATATGGCAGGTTTGACTCGTTCATTCGTTGACGATTTTGAGACAGCAGTAAAACAAGAGACTGGATTGAGTTTCGATACCGACTGGAGTGGCGTAGTATGTCTCGGTATGGGCGGTTCAGGTGCCGGAGGGAGATTCCTCAAGTCTTTGGCGGACTCCGAGGGTGGGATTCCATTCATTGCCTGGAGTGACTACGGCCTGCCTAGTTGGTGGGGTCCCGAATGGCTGGTTCTTGCCACATCATACTCTGGAGAAACTGAGGAGACATTGGATGGAGTCACAGAGGCCTTGGAGTCCGGTGGCTCGGTGATTGCGGTTTCTTCAGGAGGCCAACTTTCAGACCTAGTAATGGGCAGTGATGACGCCACTATCATCGAGGTCCCGGGCGGTCAGATGCCAAGAACAGCATTCGGCCACATCTTTGGCTCTCAGATGGCAGTTTGCTGGGACATGGGACTCCTTAGAAGGCCCAGCGAAGATGACTTGTCAGCTATGCTAGACCGATTAAGGCAAGCAACAACCCAAGCGGACCCTTCTGGAGGAGAGGCGATGTGGCAGACCATGGCAAACTCACTAGTCGATAGGGAAATTGGAATTATATCTCCCACTGAGTTAGGGGCCGTTGGGTATCGATTCGCTTGCCAGATTAATGAGAACGCAAATGGCTTCGCCAATCCCACAGATGTACCTGAGATGAATCACAATGAGATCGTTGCTTGGCACTCTGAGGGCCATTCAAGGGCGATGATTGCTCTCACCTGCGAAGGCATCCATCCACGTAGTCAGGCTAGGATGCAGTGGCTGATGGACAATATGGAAAGTCAAGTTTCATGGAGAATAGAGTGCGAGGGAGAAAGCCTACTAGAGCGACTCTTGTATGCTGCACATGTTACAGATTGGGTCTCAATAATGCTGGCTGTGCTGAAAGGCAACGATCCTTCTGAGATGGCTCCAATCGATTCACTCAAGGCCCACTTGTCTACCGTTTAGTATAGTGGCCCTAGGACATTCCTTGGATCGGGATATATCGCAAGAGCATGCTCCCTGTCTTCGGGTGCCACCACTCCGGGGAGATCATGAGTCTCGGGTTCAACTAGAGATAACTGGAAGTGTAGATGAGGCTCCCAGCCACCGTTCTCTTCGAATGCACCAAACCAAGCTATTTCCTCTCCGGCCACGACTCGCTGCCTCACTCTCTTACCTTCAATCGATGCAGCATCTAGATGCCCATACAAAGCCCATACTGAGACTCCGGAAATTTCGTGCTTTGTGATTACCACATTACCATAGTCTCCCGCGGCTGGATTGTAACCGAAGTGTGAGATCTCGCCATCCATGAATGCCATGCATGGAGTTCCCACCGGACCTCCGATGTCTATTCCCATGTGCACATTCCTCTCTCCGCCGAATAATTCGGTATTGTACAGATTAGGCCTTACTTCGTCATACTTACCAATGCTGAACTCAGTCTCAGGCTGATTCCAGACTCCTTGACTTAAATCGAGGACTGT
>CEUZ01100127.1_pt1 | contig 42951 bp, 41 predicted proteins | sample 361511 | NCBI WGS metagenome assembly CEUZ01 (sample SAMEA2622822, study PRJEB7988) | marine metagenome | biome: marine biome (ENVO:00000447); feature: surface water layer (ENVO:00002042); material: "saline water (ENVO:00002010), including plankton (ENVO:xxxxxxxx)" | depth 5 m | reverse complement strand
AAATTACCAGCCTGAACTGGTCATGCAAGTTTGTTTGGCTACTTCTAATGTTCTAACTGTGCTTTCTTAGTCTAAAAACGCGCTAAAAGCGCTGATCAAATGGACTATTTAAAAAGAATACTCACTTTGTTTCTTCTTCAGTTAATTCAAGAGCAACTTCTAAATAGCGGTCAAGTTCGGGGAGGAGGACTTGAACCCCCAATGACTGGACCAGAACCAGTTGTGTTGCCAATTACACCATCCCCGATCGGATGCACTCCTAAGAGCAGACAGGTCAGGGTACCGCGATCACTGGAGTCAACAAACAGGCTCAGTGCGCCAGTTAAGCGGAATCTCTCGGTTTGTCGGTATCCAGCTTTTGTTGGGCTGCTGTGATTCGCTGAAGCACAGTCTCACGTCCCAGGAAGTACATCGACTCGAACAGCGGCGGCCCAACCGAGCGGCCAGTAATAGCAATCCGAAGCGGCGCTTGGGCTTTGCCCAGCTTCATCTCGTATTGCTCCCCTATCGAACGTAACGTCTCATGCAAAGCTGCACTGTCCCATTCAACTTCTGTAAAGGCGCTCTTCACTGCGTCGAGAATCAGTGGCGCTTCGTCCAAGCTCATGACCTTTGTCCATGCAGCCTCGTCGAATTCAGGGTCATCAAGAAAAAAGAAGTCGAGTTGTGGAGGGCCTTCGGCTAACACTTTGGTGCGTTCTTGAATGAGGGGTGCAACTGTTGCCAGCTGTTCAACATCTGCAACAACACCCCAACTTTCTTGTTCGAGCCAAGGCATTAAAGCGTTCGCGAAATCTTTCGGATTCATCGCACGCACGTACTCAGCATTAATAGCTTCAAGTTTCTTTAAATCGAACATCGCTGATGAGGGGTTAACGTCAGTTAGCTCAAACAAAGAAATGATTTCGTCGATCGGACGTACTTCAATGTCGTCTGGTGGGCCCCATCCAAGCAACGCCAAATAGTTGATCATCGCAGGAGCGAGCACTCCACGTTCGCGATAGCTCTCGAGCGCTACATCGTCTCTGCGTTTCGAAAGCTTTTTCCGTTGCTCGTTAACAATTAAAGGAAGATGGGCAAACTCGGGCGTGTCGCTAGCTCCTAGTGCTTGGCGAAGCATGAGGACTTTCGGCGTCACATTAATCAGATCTTCGCCTCTAACAACGTGGGTGATACCTAAATCGAAATCATCGACTGCGTTAGCCGTAAAGAAGGTCGCTGTGCCGTCAGCTCTTCTCACAACAAAATCCTCGATGTTTTCGTTTTCAAAGGAAACGTTTCCTCTAACTAGGTCATGCCAAGACGTCGCTCCTTCTGCCGGCACGCGGAATCGCACAGCGCCGTCATCCACATACGCCAAATCCTTGGAAAGCCATTGCTCGACTGCGTCGTTGTAAAGGTCCGTGCGTTCACTTTGTCTGACAGGCTCACCGTCGAATTCGATTTGAAGCCAGTCAAGCGACCGGTAGATGTTGTCAATGAGCTCGGGTTTGCTGAGTTCGGCATTGGTGTCTTCGATCCGGAGGATTAGTTCTCCTCCCGACCGTCGAGCTGCCAGCCAATTGAATAGGGCTGTACGCGCTGACCCTAAATGAAGTGAGCCAGTGGGAGCTGGAGCGAACCGAAGACGAGTGTTACTCACAAGCTTGAGGGTACGAGAGTATTTCGTTGGTTCAGACCTCTCGACCGAAGATCTCCAGTAACTCGGTTTGAGGATCAGCTTGTGCAACGCGTTGTATCGGCGGATCGAACAGTTCAGGCATGCGGGCCATTTGGTCTCGTCTTGTTCTCGCCCACGGAAGTGCCGCCGACACAACCTCTTCGTCAATACGCTCGTCTACACCTAAACCGACAGCTAAATCCCAAGCATGGACCGCAAGGTCGCAGGCGCGGATTCGTAAGAATTCGATAGCGGGGATAGCTTGTTGGCCCAGTTGGACTTGCTCGTCTAGATCTGCCGCAGCAAAAGATGCTACGGCGTTCCGCCACGAAACTTCCCATGCCATTTCAGGGTCTTCTTCGACGACTTCGGTGTTAAGGGCCATCACTTCTTCAAAAGGCGCTTCTTCGAGAATTAGAGACACACGCATATTCTCAATCACGCAGTGGGCGACTAGGTCGTAGATATCCCATTCATCACATGGTGTTGAGGCATCCCAATATTCAGGAAGAATTTGGCGAATTCGGAAGTCAACTTCGCCAGCCGCTAGCTGGTGAATGCGGAGCCATCCATCGTGAGGTAGCTGCTCATTCAGCACTGTCCGGTGCCACAAGAGGGGTCTGATGGATCTATCCATAGACCGGGTGGACGGCCATGTCGGGCAAGTAGGCGCAAAAGCGGTGGTGTCGAGATGTCGAACTCAAGTGGAGGTAGAGAAGGCCACACCGATACGTCGGGTTCGACCATCGAAATACGGTCCACCAATAGATCATCTAAACCGGCTCCAGCTCTAATGGCTTGCTGAAGGTCATACCCCAGCAAAGTAAGTTCGACGATCCGTCTCCAAAGCAGTTCTCTGCGCTGTGGACTGAATCCAGATTGGTGATCTAATCCCGAGGCAATAGTCAGAACAGTACGTATTGATTCCACTACAACCTGAGTCGGATCAGTTCCCAGCTCCACCAATTCGGGACTCGGCTGACCAGTTAGTTCCGCCGCAGTTAAGAGATTGCCATTAGCGACCTGACAAAGTAAATCTTCAACAGTTAAATCGTTCATTGGAGCAGCCAAGGGCATCGGGAGGTGTTCCCAGGCTGGCAAACGCATTCGAGCCGCGAAGTCAGTACATGCCCGACGATGAAGACGAAGCAATTCTCGGTCTGGTGTTGAATCATTCATGACAGTTCCAACAGAGCCTTCCAGTCAGATACGTATTGTTCTTCTACGGCTTCAGGTGACATCTGTAGCGTCTCGCGCGGCACGGCTGCTACCAAACGTCGAAGGTCCGAATAATGATGCGACTCAGACACGCCTTCAAACCTTCGAGAACGCTCTTGTATTAACTGCGGGTCGGCGTCGTCATCTAAGAACCCCCAAATGCGGTAAGCAATTTCTAAGTCATGTACCACCGGCGCGCGACCGTAAATAGAAGCACGTTTCAGCGCGATTTGAACGCAACCACTTTCGACATCCTCAAGATGTTCAGTTTCGTTGACTCGGAGTTGGTCTCGGAAGGCACGTCTTAGACGTAAAGCAAATCCCTGATCGGGTCCTTGGTGTCCCATGAAGCCGCCACTTGGCTGTTCTGATGACAAATCCCCAGGTCGACCATTCTTCCAGGACAAAGGAACAACATCAGGTGAGCTGTACACCGCCGCGTCGTTAGTGGGTGACAGCGGTACGTGTCTAGGAGCGCCCATGGATCATCAGTCTAGAGAACTGGCCGTGCCTGCGCGGTGCCTGTACAGGGCATAAATCAGCGCGTCACGAAGGGCAAGCCATGAAGCTTCAATAATATTTTCCGAGACACCTATGGTGGTCCACGTCGATTGCGCATCACTGCTATCCACCAGGACTCGTGTCACAGCACCGGTTCCACGGTCCGTATCGAGTACTCGAACTTTGTAGTCAGTGAGGTGTACGCCACTCAGTTCGGGGTAGATATCGAGCACTGCGTTACGAAACGCGTTGTCCAGTGCATTGACAGGACCGTCACCTTCCCCAACGGTAATCAACCTCTCTCCCCCAACGACTATCCGAAGAGTCGCTTCTGTGTCAAACCGGCGATCTTGACCTCGCTCGACCAATACCCGGAAAGATTCCACATCGAAATAATCGAACTTCTCGCCGGCGGCGCGACGCATCATGAGCTCTAGGGAGGCATCAGCTACTTCAAAGTGATAGCCCTCGTGTTCCAATCGCTTCATTTCCTCGACCACTTCGACCATTTGTTGATCCTCGAGTTCTATGCCAAGTTGTTCGGCCTTTAATTCCACCGAAGCTCTGCCCGACAAGTCACCTAACAGAAAGCGCGTCGTGTTGCCGACCGCCGCGGGGTCTACATGCTCATAACTGTCTGGGCGGCGAGCGATCGCGCTCGTATGCAGACCCGCCTTATGAGCGAAAGCAGAAGTTCCCACGTAGGGCTGCTGGTGTTGAGGAGGCATGTTCATTAATTCAGCAACGTGATGGGAGACTGCTGTCAATCTCTCGATATGCCCGTTCGGCAAGGTCTCGATGCCCATCTTGAGAGTCAAATTCGGCACCAAAACCGTATTGTCACAGTTCCCAGTTCGTTCGCCATATCCGTTAATTGTTCCCTGCACGTGGGTGGCACCCGCTACAACCCCAGCTACGGCGTTAGCGACTGCGCATCCGGTGTCATTTTGGGTGTGCATTCCGATCTGAACGCCATCGAAGTGCCGGACAACAGCGCTGACAATTGTCTCTACTTCATGCGGTAAGGAGCCGCCGTTGGTGTCACACAAGACCAGACAATCAGCGCCTTGCACCGCAGCCGCTTCAAGAACTCTGAGCGAAAACTCTGGGTTACGTTTGTATCCGTCAAAAAAATGTTCAGCATCGAAAAAAACTCGCAAACCTTCGGATTTCAGAAACTGCACTGAGTCGCCAACCATTGCGACTCCTTCGTCAAGCGGTTGACGTAAAGCTTCCGTGACGTGATAGTCCCAAGATTTCCCGACAATGCATACCGTTGAAGTCTTGGCTTGCACTAAGGAAGACAGTGTTTGATCTTCGTCTACTCGGCCCTTAGGTCGGCGAGTCGATCCAAAAGCAACAAGTTGCGAGTTTTGCAACTCAAGTTCAGTTGCGGCACGCTCAAAGAATTCTTCGTCTTTCGGGTTTGACCCGGGCCATCCACCTTCAATCCAATGGACTCCAAGAAGGTCAAGCTGACGCGCCACTTTAAGTTTGTCATCTGATGAAACCGAGATGCCTTCGAACTGGACTCCATCACGCAATGTGGTATCGAATATCTCAACCCTTTGAGGCCATGAAGTATCTCGGACACCCTGGCGGTCGAGAGCAGGGCTGCTCTTTTCTTCACTCATGGAGCCCCCTGTGAGAGATTGGCGAGAATCGCCGACGATATTTCCTGAGTGGTGCCACTATTCGGAATCTCATCGCATGCGTTACGAACAATTCCCGCAGTTTCTGAGTCACCCAAGAAATCGAGCATCATGGCACCGGATAGCACTGCAGCTGTGGGATTAGCGAGTCCCTGACCTGCAATATCTGGGGCAGAACCATGAACCGGTTCGAAAAGAGAGGGGGCAGTTCGTTCAGGGTTGAGGTTTGCCGACGACGCTAGACCGATGCCTCCGGCCACAGCGCCTCCGAGATCAGTCAAGATGTCTCCAAATAGGTTGTCTGTAACAACGACCTCGTATCGGGTCGGATCCTCGACAAAGTAGATGCAGGCGGCATCTACATGGTTATAAGCAATTTCGATGTCGGGATACTCCTCAGATACCTCCTGAAAAGTCCTTTCCCAAAGATCCCCTGAGAATGTTAAGACGTTGGTCTTATGAACCAACGTGAGATGCTTGCGCTCTCGGGTGCGAGCCAGTTCAAAGCCGTAACGGATGCAACGCTCCGCCCCTTTTCGGGTATTCACTGATCCTTGAGTGGCGATTTCGTCGGCCGTACCTTTGCGAAGAAAGCCCCCCTCGCCCGCGTAGGTACCTTCGGTGTTCTCACGAATAACCACAAATTCGTGGCCATTGGGTAGGACGAACGGCCTCAAGTTGACATACAAATCAAGTTCAAATCGGGCTTTCAACAGCAACCCTCGTTCTATAACCCCGGGTGGAACCTCCGGTGTGCCAACTGCGCCGAGCAAAATCGCGTCGTATCCACGCAATTCCTCAAGAGTTTCATCTGGAAGGACCACACCGTCCTCCAGGTACCGGAACCCTCCTAACCGAAAGTCAGTGGTCTCAAGGTCAGCACCTGCAGCTCTCATCACCTCAAGGGCTACCGAGGTAACTTCTGGGCCGATGCCATCTCCACCGATAACTGCAATCTTGTGTGGCACTTATGTTCTCCTCGTTTATCTAGCCGATGTCCGAACCAACCTGAGTTAGGTGGCCCCAGAAAGACAACAACCGCCCCTACGGGACGGTCATTAGGCGCACACGGTTAACCGTGTGCGCTACGAAATAATGATGGCGGTCAGGTCTGCCTTCACACCTTCCATTGTTAACAACTTCGGGCGCTACGTCAACCTGGACTAGAAAACGGCGCCGCAGTTCATTGCCGAGCCGGATTCGATACGCTCTGGTGAATGGCTGAAACGCAACGTCTATCTCCTGAGGCGCACGCCCGCCTTGCCACCGAACTAAAAGACTTAACTACGCGCGGCCGCATAGATATTGCTGACAAGATCGAGCAAGCAAGGCTCCTAGGCGATCTCTCAGAAAACGGTGACTACCACGCAGCCAAAGAAGAGCAAGGAAAGATGGAAGGCCGAATACTTCATCTCACCTCAGTCCTAGAAAACTGCGAAGTGGTAGAGCAAACCTCAGACGAATCAGTAGCTCCAGGCGTTGTGGTTGAGATCCGATTCCAAGGCGATGACACCACCGAAAAATATCTTTTTGGCTCAATAGAAGAGCGGCGCGAGGATCTCGAAATTATTTCGCCCGGCTCACCAATGGGTCAAGCTCTAGAAGGTGGCGTCGTAGGTGACGTAGTTGAATATGAGGCCGGCGCAGGCAGTCTCTCAGTCGAAATCATTTCTATAGAGGCTTGAAGGGTTTAGATGACCGGCGACGCTGCGATTGCTCCCAGAGAGGCCTCGCAAAAAGATGATCATCAGAACCGTCTCGTGTTACCTCGAGGGCGGCACTATGACCTACCCGACAGAGGGAGAACTTTCGCTCGCGTCGTCGAAGCTCCTCCCGGTGCACCGACCATCCTCTTGCTGCACGGATGGACCGCAACAGCAGATTTGAACTGGTACAGCAGTTACTCAGCACTAGAGGGCAAGTACGGCTTGGTTGCTCTTGACCACCGAGGTCACGGTCGGGGGATTCGTTCTAAGACGCCATTTCGACTTACCGACTGCGCCGATGACGCTGTGGCTCTTCTCGATCAATTGGGTATAGAAAAAGTCATAGCTGTCGGCTATTCAATGGGAGGACCAGTAGCACAGTTAATTTGGAGACGTCATCCTGGCCGTGTTTTTGGGTTAGTGCTTTGCGCCACAGCTGCGTCCTTCAGCACCACCAAACAAGATCACGTCCGTTTCGCAGCAATAGGTACCTTGGCGCAAGCAGCGAGGGTTATACCAAGGGCCTTGCGTCAACTTATTGGCAGTCAACTGCTCACAGGCAAGTCAGGCAAAGATCTGCGTCAGTGGGCGATCGGAGAGCTACGTCGCCACGACCCCTTAAAGCTGATTCAAGCCGGCCACCGCATTGGACTGTTCGATAGCCGCCGTTGGCTTCGTACAATAGACATCCCTGTATCAGCCGTTGTCACAACCGAGGACGAAGTGGTTTCCGTATCGCGACAACGAGAAATGTTAGAAGTCATTCCGGGAGCGACTAGTTATGAAATCGTTGGGAGTCACACAGTTTGTGTTGGGCAACCTGAAGCATTCCGTAAGTCACTTACATCTGCGATTTCCGATGTTGTTCATAGGTCTCACTGGACCCCGACGGCAATCGACTGACACAGTGATGGACTATTCCTGCCTCCCACAAGCACGAAACTCAAAGGATTTAGATGGTCGGTAAGACTCTCAGCGACAAAGTATGGGAACGCCACATAGTTAGGAGCGGTGATGGTCTCCCTGACCTTTTGTACATAGACCTTCATCTCATTCACGAGGTGACTTCTCCTCAGGCTTTTGATGGCTTGAGGATGAACGGTCGGCCTGTTCGCAGACCAGATCTAACTGTCGCAACTGAAGATCATAATGTTCCCACTGAAGACATTCACCTGCCGATTGCCGACGAAATCAGCAAAAAACAGGTCGAAGTTCTTAGATCGAACTGCGAAGAGTTCGGGATCATGTTGTACCCGATGGGCGACCCTGGCCAAGGAATTGTTCACGTCATAGGACCTGAGAAAGGCCTGACGCTGCCCGGTATGACTGTCGTATGTGGTGACAGTCACACATCTACCCACGGCGCCTTCGGAGCTTTAGCTTTCGGAATTGGTACTTCAGAAGTTGAACACGTACTGGCAAGCCAAACTCTTCCTCAGACTCGTCCCGGAACAATGGCCATAAACGTGAACGGTGATGCCCCTGCCGGAGTAACTGCAAAAGACATCGTGTTGGCAATTATCGGTCGTATCGGCACTGGTGGTGGTATTGGTCACATCATCGAATATCGCGGTGCTGCAATTGAGGCTCTCTCTATGGAGGGCCGCATGACCGTTTGCAACATGTCAATAGAGGCTGGTGCTAAAGCGGGTCTCATTGCTCCTGATGAAGTCACTTTCAATTATCTAAAGGGCCGGCCCCATGCTCCCGACGGAGCCAACTGGGAAGGAGCCGTAGCGGAATGGAGCAAGTTAGTGACGGATGAAGATGCGGTGTTCGACAAAACCGTCGATATTGACGCGGTATCTCTCGAACCACACGTCACTTGGGGGACCAACCCCGCACATGTCATTCCGATTAGCGCTCCAATACCGGGCCCTGACGCGTATAGCGATCCGGTTGAGGCTGCCACAGCCGAACGAGCTCTTGAGTACATGGGTTTGACGGCGGGATCCAAGCTCAGCGATGTGACTGTAGACACCGTCTTCATCGGTTCCTGCACAAATTCTCGCATTGAGGACCTGCGTCTAGCCTCGGAGGTTGCTCGAGGAAGAACTGTGAAAGAGGGCGTTCGCACATTGGTTGTGCCCGGCTCTTTTGAAGTGAAAGCGCAGGCAGAAGCAGAAGGCCTCGATCAAATCTTTATAGAAGCGGGCTTCGACTGGAGAGAGCCCGGGTGCTCCATGTGTCTGGCCATGAACCCGGACAAGCTCCAACCAGGGGAACGTTCAGCATCGACATCGAATAGAAATTTTGAGGGCAGACAGGGTCGAGGAGGTCGGACTCACCTCGTTTCACCTGCAGTTGCCGCGGCAAGCGCTATTGCCGGCACGTTCGTGACTCCAGATGATTTGGACTGAAAGGAAGGCGCATGCAAGCAGTTCGAGTACATGAAGGGACCGCCGTACCTCTTGATCGAAGCGATGTAGATACCGATCAGATCATTCCGAGCGATTGGCTAAAGCGTGTCGAGCGCACAGGATTCGGAAAAGGCTTATTTTCTGAGTGGCGCGACGAGCGAGATTTCATTCTGAACGATGAAAATTATGCGGGTGCTTCAATTTTGGTCGCCGGTTCCAACTTCGGCACGGGCTCCTCTCGAGAGCATGCTGTATGGGCGTTGATGGATTACGGGTTCATGGCCGTCATCTCGCCACGATTTGGAGACATCTTCCGAAATAACGCAACAAAGAACGGTTTAATTCCTTGTCAAATCAGCGAAGAAGGCGCTTCTAAACTCAGGGAGGCTCTCCACACCGATCCCGAGTTATCTGTCACCGTTGACGTAGAACGACTAAAGGTCTTAGTTCCTGCTATTGGCCTCGAGGAAGATTTCCCAATGGATGATGCAACGAGGGAACGTTTCCTTGAGGGTCTAGACGACATTGGCATAACCCTTCGAAGCCAGGCGTCAATTGAGAGCTACGAGTCAAATAGGGCGGCCTGGCTGCCAGACACCAACTAGTGAGAACCAGATAGGTCTTTACCCAAGTTCAATCAACGAAGCTGATTGAATTCCAAACTCAGATTTCAATGTTTCGAGAATGTCTTCAGCTATTGGCTGATCAGACGCCAATGCCATTAGCGCATGGTCTCCAGCCCCGTCGCGACCTAGCCCCATGAAAGAGATATTGACCTCTGCCCTACCCAACAAAGTACCCACGATGCCAATCATGCCTGGGCGGTCATCATTTCTGATCACCAATATGTGGCTGGAAAGTGGGACTTCGACCGAGTGATCATCGATCATAACGATTCGCGGTTCGTTACCCGAGCGAACAAGAGTCCCCGCTACTGCATGGTCACCAGAACGCACTTCGATCAGATTTCGGAACTCTCCCGAATCTCGAGATCTAAACTCGCGTATTCGAACCCCAAGATGTTCAGCGTGTTCAAAAGCGTTGACGAACGTGACCGGACCATCCGAATGCTTATTTAGGATCCCGCGAAGCACCGCCAGCGCAACAATTTTTGTGTCGTAGCCGCCGATCTCTCCCGTCACCTTAATTTCGATTTCATCAGGCAATTCAGGGACTAAACCAGTGAAGAACGCACCGAGCCGCTCAGCAATTCCCAGATAGGGGCGTAACGCGTCGGAGGCTTCTTCAGCAGCAATGTTGACTGCAAAAGGAACGAAGTCGCCATCAAGAGCCAACGCCACCTGCTCTGCGATAGTAACTCCTGCTCTATCTTGCGCCTCATTCGTGCTTGCTCCCAGGTGGGGTGTCACCACCACGTCTTCGCGGGCAAACAGCGGCGAATGCTGCTTGGGTTCTGCATCAAAGACATCCAAGGCTGCTCCACCGAGCTGCCCACTCTCTAAAGCCTTCAGTAAATCGTCTTCTATGACTACGCCGCCTCGGGCAGCGTTAATCAAGCGAGCTCCCGGTTTGAATTTCGTAAATCTTTCAGAATCGAAGAGACCAACCGTTTCAGGGGTTCTGGGTAGGTGAACCGTGACAAAGTCAGACTGACCGAGCAGATCGTTGAGCTCAACCATTTCTGCATTCACCGCCCGAGCTGACTCAGAACTAACGAAGGGATCGAATGCGAGAATTCGGACATCAAAACCTTTAAGCCGCTGAGCGACCAATCTCCCCACTCGGCCGAGACCAACAATTCCGACGGTCTTGTTTAGCAATTCAACACCCGTCCAAAAGCTCCGTTCCCACCTGCCTTCGGTCAGGGCGCTATGTGCTTGGGCAACATTGCGCGCTAATGCGAGCAGCAAAGCAACCGAATGTTCTGCCGCCGACACAACATTGGATTCGGGGGCATTGCACACCAAGATTCCTCTGGATGTAGCTGTTGCTATATCTACATTGTCAAGGCCAACTCCTGCGCGACCAATGACTTGTAGCTGATTAGCTTCGTCCAATAGTCGCTTGTCAACCTCCGTAGCCGAACGCACGATAAGCGCGTCGGCATCAGCAATTTCCGCCAAAAGATCATCCGGAGACAGACCTAACGAAATCTGCACATCGTGGCCCTTCGAACGCAGAAGTTCGATTCCTGTTTGGGCTAGCTCTTCGGTGATCAGGACGCGGGCCATTTCAGTTATTCACCAGCTCACCTACGCGACTAACACCGTCCATTAAGTCATCCATGCCCAGAGCGAATGAGAACCGAGCATATCCCGGTGCTCCGAATGCTTCACCGGGAACGAACGCTACCTTCGCCTCCTCTAATACCAAAGTCGCTAAGTCCAAAGTTGACTGAATTTCCCGACCCGCAATTTCACGACCCACTAAACCTTCTAGGGACGGAAACGCATAAAAGGCGCCTTCGGGTTCGAGGCAGCTGATTCCGTCGATTTCGTTCAACATTCTGTGAATAGTGACCCGTCGCTCATCAAAGGCTTCTCGCATGAGCCCCACATCGTCGAGCCCTCCCTCGACAGCAGTGATGGCCGCTACTTGAGCGACGTTACAAACGTTAGATGTTGCGTGACTTTGCATGTTCGTCGCTGCTTTGATGACATCAAGAGGACCAGCCATCCAACCAACTCGCCATCCGGTCATTGCGTAGGTCTTAGCAACGCCATTTAAAATCACGCAGCGATCCATGACTTCGGGAACTAAAGCAGCTATTGAGTAGTGACTTTTGTCTCCGTAGACGAGATGCTCATAAATCTCGTCTGTGATGATCCAAACACCGTTATCGACTGCCCAAGCTCCGATGGCAGCAATCTCATCTTCGGAGTACACAGCGCCCGTCGGGTTAGACGGCGAGACGAAGACAAGCGCCTTAGTCCTATCCGTTTTGGCCGCATCTAACTGCTCAACGGTTACACGAAACCCTTGATCCGCTCCCGCGAATACTTCGACCGGCACCCCTCCAAACATACGAATAGATTCAGGGTAGGTAGTCCAATACGGGGCAGGCAAGATGACCTCATCACCTGGGTCTAACAAAGTCATCATGGTGTTGAAGACCGCCTGTTTTCCGCCGTTGGTAACCAAGAACTGAGCTGGTTCGAGTTCAACCTGTGAGTCCCGTGACGTCTTGGTTACCAAAGCCTCTTTTAACTCTGGCAATCCACCCGCCGGCGAGTACCGATGATATTTGGTCTCCTGGCATGCGGCTGTCGCAGCGTTAACTATATGCGCCGGGGTAGCGAAATCGGGTTCTCCGGCGCCAAAGCCGATGACGTCCTGACCCTCCGCTTTCATTGCTTTCGCTTTCGAGTCAACGGCCAGAGTGGCGGATTCAGCGATCTGTCCAACAGCGGACGAAATACGGTTAGTCACGGATAGGCTCCTAAGGGCTTGGGGCCTTGTCGAAATGGCCCACCGACATAGTGACAGGCGATGAGCGCTACCGAAAATTCAATTTCCCTTCCTACCGAGTTACTTCCAGGAGATGGGCGTTTCGGTTCAGGTCCATCCAAAGTCCGGACTACTGCTCTTCGGGCCTTCTTTGATGTCGCGCCTAGCTATCTAGGCACTAGCCATCGTCAAGATAATGTGCGGCAACATGTCTCTAGATTGCGCTCTGGCCTCTCGGCTTTGTTTGATCTTCCAGAGGGCTGGGAAATAATTCTCGGTAACGGCGGCACTACATCTTTCTGGGATGCGGCGTCTTTCTCACTGATCGAGTCGTCAAGTCAACATTTATCCTTCGGCGAGTTTTCTTCCAAGTTCGTGAAAGTCGTTGAAGAGGCTCCGCATCTCCGAGAGCCAGAAGTAATCGTCAGCGACCCAGGTTCTTGCCCATCGCCTGTGGCATCGCAGGTCGACACCTATGCACTGACCCATAATGAAACTTCAACAGGTGTAACGGCGACTCTGAGCCGCCCAGATCAAGATGGTCTAGTACTAGTTGACGCTACTTCTGCCGCGGGGGCTATTCGATGGGATCTACCTGAGGTGGACTGTTATTATTTCGCGCCTCAGAAAGCGTTAGCGTCAGACGGTGGGTTATGGCTCGCTGCCTGCTCCCCTGCCGCTGTTGCTCGAATCGAAGCCTTATGTTCAAGTTCCCGTTGGATTCCCGCCAGCTTGGACTTGGAAATCGCCTTGTCTAACTCTCGGCAAGATCAGACCTACAACACCCCCAGTCTGGCGACAATTTTCTTAGCGGCGGAGATGGTCGATTGGATTAATGAGTCCGGTGGACTTGGTTGGGCAGAAGATAGATGTAGCCATAGCAGCGGAATTATTTACCGTTGGGCAGACGAACGCTCTTTCGCTCGTCCATTTGTTGTCGACTCACGCGAGCGCTCACCTGTTGTTTGCACCATCGACTTTGAGGGCGTCAATGCAGACACTGTTAGCGCTGTTCTGCGCGCAAACGGGATTGTCGATACCGAGTCATATCGAAAGCTTGGTAGGAATCAGTTGCGTATAGCTACTTTCCCCGCTATCGAACCCGACGATGTCGAAGCTTTATGCGCTTGCATTGACTACGTGGTTGAGGAACTTGGATAGCGGCAGTCAGTTCGAACTATTTGGTATCTCAGCACGGGGAATTCGATACGACCACCCAAACAAAGGGCTTGGGTTCAGTTGAGGAAAGATTGGTCGGGATACATGGCTAGCAAACGCGCAGCTGATTGCTGTCGAGAGAGAACTTGACTCCAACAGTTTGACGGCTCCAATGACAGATCGTTACTTGTAGCGCCAAAAGTCCACCAAGCGCCCTCTTCTATTTCCAATCTGAGTTGCCCGGGACTCCAGCCCGAGTATCCGATGTAATAGCGGACTGTGCTCGCATCTATTTGATCGGCATCTACGTCGGCTTCAAGATCAAGCATCGCAATTCCTTCAGTGACCGGAGTAGCCCCCGCCCACGCTTCCGATGCTGGTGCTAACGCTACAAGGGCGTCCGGTTGAACTGGTCCTCCTGAAAACACCTGAGTCGAGCTATCTAGGCCAGTTGCCCAGTTCGGAAGAGCCCCATATAGAACAGCCGAAGAGGGCTGATTGAGAATTACTCCCAAGGATCCTTCAGATCCGTGTTCGATCATTAGAACGACCGAACGTCGGAAATTAGGGTCCTCTAGTTGTGGGGTCGCTACTAGCAACGACCCCCGATGGGGTTCCATTGTCGGCGTTATAAGCCGGTCCGTCATATCGCTCCGGCTTTCAAGGTTGGCAATGTCTCATATCGCCGTGAAGATTCGGCGTTCCTAGTTGACGTCGCCGCCTGATGCTTCAGTTACGTCTTGTTTGCCGGCCGTGATCCAAGGCATCATCGCTCGGAGTTCTGCCCCTACCGCTTCAATCGGGTGCTCCTTACCTTCGTCAACAAGACGCTTGTAGTTCGGCAACCCGTTGCGGTTTTCTTCGATCCACTCGTTGGCGAAGGTTCCATCTTGAATTTCTGCCAGGATGCGCTTCATTTCAGCGCGAGTTTCATCAGTGATAATCCGTGGACCACGAGTTAAATCGCCGTACTCAGCAGTAGTTGAAATTGAATAGCGCATGCCCGCGATTCCGGCTTCGTAAATGAAGTCCACAATTAGCTTTACCTCATGGAGGGTTTCAAAGTATGCAGATTCAGGTTGATACCCGGCTTCGACCAGGGTGTCATAACCAGCCCGAATCAGTTCGGTAAGGCCACCACATAGCACGACTTGTTCACCGAAGAGATCTGTTTCCGTTTCCTCGGCAAAGGTGGTGGTTAACACCCCGCCTCGCGTGCCTCCAATTCCTTTCGCGTACGCCAATGCATCGTTCAACGCATTGCCGCTCGCATCTTGGTGGATCGCAACGAGCGCTGGAACGCCACCGCCTTCAGCATACGTGCGTCGAACATTGTGACCCGGACCCTTTGGAGCGATCATCCAGACGTCCACATCATCGGGAGGCTGGATTTGGTCAAAGTGAATATTGAATCCATGAGAGAACGCCACGGCGTTACCCGCCGACAGGTTCGGAGCTATGTGTTCGGAATAGATTGCCGCTTGCTCAGTATCTGGAAGAGCCATCATCATAATGTCTGCCCGTTCCGCCGCCGCAGCGATGTTTAAGACTGTCAAACCTTCTGATTCCGCCTTAGCAACCGAGGATGATCCTTCTCGGAGGCCGACTACGACATTAACGCCGCTATCACGGAGGTTTAATGCATGCGCGTGGCCTTGCGATCCATATCCCATAATCGCCACAGTGCGGCCAGCAAGGTGACCCAAGTCGGCGTCGTCTTCATAGTAAATCGTTGCGGGCATCACTCTGCTCCTCTTAGAAAGCCGTTCTTCGGCTAGAGATCCTTTTGTTCCTTAATTTGATTGTGAGTCACCAAGGTGTCCCAATGCAATCCGACCTGTCCGTTGAAGCTCAACAATGCCGAATTCGCGCAATGCAGTCTCGCAGAGATCAAGCTGGTTTGGGTGGGCGTGAACACTAATTATCGTCTGGTCTTGGTTTGAATCGACTATCGACCCTCCAAATGAGTCAACTAGTTCTTGAACAGCCCCAGAATCGTTCGAAGCTATCCGGGCCAACATAAGTTCACGTTCGATAGAAAAATCCGGCTTTAGTTCCGTAATTTCGAGGACGTTGACGAGCTTGTCGAGCTGCTTAGCTATCTGGGCTGCATCAGTGTTGTGAACGTCCACAACGACGCTAATTCTGCTTAATGACGGGTCATCGGTTGGCGCTACAGCGAGAGAGAAGATGTTGAAACCCCTCCTACTGAACAATCCAGCTATACGCGCTAGGACCCCAAACTTGTTCTCAACCAATACGGACAGTATGTGAAGGTTCGGTTGAGTGGCACCTTGTTCCTCATGCGTCATGAGGGCGCCGTACCTTTGGCCTTCGCGTCTGCGTCACCTTCGGGTCCCAGGATGATGTCGTCATTAGAGCCCCCGGCCGGAACCATGGGATAGACCTTTTCAAACGCGTCAACACGAAAATCGATAACTACAGGGCGATCATTAATTGAGTTGGCCTTTTCGATAGCGGCGACAACTTCTTCTGCTGACTCGACTCGGATGCCAGTACAACCCATAGCTTCAGCCCAGCCAACGTAGTCTGGATGGTCGGGACTTAAATAGACCTCGCTATAACGCTCATCGTAAAAGAGTTCCTGCCACTGGCGGACCATACCGAGGTAAGCATTGTTGAGGATCGCTATCTTGACCGGAATATTTTCGGCAGCGGCTGTTATCAATTCTTGAGCCGTCATTTGGAAGCAACCGTCGCCATCTACTGCCCATACCATTTTGTCTGGCTGGCCAGCTTTGGCCCCTATGGCAGCCGGGACGGCGAATCCCATTGTTCCAAGACCACCCGAGTTAACCCACGTATAAGGATGATCGAATTTCCAAAATTGACTTGCCCACATCTGATGTTGGCCCACACCTGCGACAACTATCGTGTCGTCTGGAGTGTTATCTCGGAGTTGCTCTAAGACATACTGAGGTTTCAACGGAAAGCCACTGTCCGGTTGTTCATATTGCAGCGGGTGTTGTTCTTGCCAGCCACTAATGATCGATTTCCATTCCGAACGGTCTGACTCTAGGTCGTTCGATCTTTCATACTCTGCGACCAATGCCTGCAAGGCAGCATTTGCGTCACCTTGTATCGCGATATCCGGGTGTCGGACTTTGCCATGTTCAGCGGGGTCTATATCAACATGGATGATTTTCGCCTCCGGGGCGAAGAACTCGGTATTGCCCGTAACTCTGTCGTCAAAGCGCGCCCCTAAATTGATTAGCAGGTCAGACTTTTGGAACGCGGTGACTGCTGTGTAGTTGCCGTGCATTCCTGGCATCCCCAAGCATCTGGGGTCACGATCCGGGAACACTCCTCGGGCCATCAGAGTGGTAGCAACATGAATATCTGTCAGGTCGACAAACTTCTTTAAATTTTCAGCAGCTCGAGCTTTGAGTAAACCCCCTCCGGCATAAATGACAGGCCTCTTGGCCGCTCGAATGAGTTTTACGGCATCACGAATTTTTTCGATGTCGACATCATTATTTGGTTCGTAACCCGGAAGATCGACTTCGTCCGGCCAATACCACTCCATCATTTCGTTGCTGACGTCTTTGGGTACGTCGATAAGAACTGGTCCAGGACGCCCGGTTGTCGCGATGTAGAAAGCCTCTTTGACAATTCTCGGAATGTCGGATGGGTCGGTCACTAAGTAGTTGTGTTTGGTGACAGCCATGGTGATTCCCGTTGTGTCACATTCTTGGAAGGCATCGGAGCCGATCGAGCCGAGCGCAACTTGACCTGTAATGGCAACCATGGGTATTGAGTCCATATAAGCGTCACAAAGCGGGGTTACGATGTTGGTCGCTGCCGGCCCGCTGGTGACAATCGCCACTCCTGGTTTACCTGTCACGTGCGCGTAGCCCTGTGCCATATGGCCGGCTCCCTGTTCATGGCGAACTAGAACATGCCGGATTTTTGAATCGAGGATTGGGTCGTACACGGGAAGGATCGCACCGCCCGGAAGGCCAAACATCACCTCTACATCGCACATCTCGAGACTCTTTATGAGGGCCTGAGCACCTGTCAGTTCCATCTGTCCTCTCCTTACGACGAATTATTTTGGATGAGCTTTTGGGGAGCCCCTAAACGGAAAAGGCCCCCTCCGGGGACCATGAGCAAGCGGGATCGAGTGACCCGCCTAAGCGGGCACTACGAGAAGGCGATTAAGCCAGGACTGGTCCATGTGCGATCGCATCTAGCCATTTTGGCGGCGTCCGATGCCAGTCGCAACTCCAGAGGACAGAAGTCTCCTTAGTTTCGTTGTCTCAGCTGTAGATTCATCAGTCAATGGAACGGCTTTCAAGTACCGCTCGTGCGGCTTTTTTACTTGCTATCGCCATTGGCGCGATCGCACTTTTACAAACTTCTGAAGACCGTTCTCCTAGGTCAGATTCACTTCGGAAAGAAATTTGGTGGCAATCTGAACAGGAATCGGTGGCTAATTCTGAAGACTCCATTGAATTCGAGCGCTCCAACGAAAAATGCCCTTCAGATCCTCCTTCTCTCGAAACTTTAAAGATAGATACACCCGATCTTTATTTGTCATTATTTATTGAGTTACCTGGCGCGACGTCTGTCGCTTTCCTAAATCCCGAACGGGGTTTTGTTGCGGAGAGAACAGGGCGTGTATTCGAATTTCAATCAGGCCAGTTGTTAGCAGACCCTGTGATTGATCTTTCCGACCAAACAAGTACCGAGATGGACCAAGGGCTTCTCGGTATGACCATCTCCCCAGACATGAGGTGGCTGTATCTCAATCGGACCGATTCGGCCGGTTCGAGCGTGGTAACCGCTCACGAAATCACTTCAACTCTTGGTGAACTGGGACCGGGGATAGAAATTATTGTTGTAGATCAGCCATCAGCAATGCACAACGGTGGCGATCTTGTTTTTGATCCTGAAGGATATTTGTTCGTCTCGTTCGGAGATGGAGGCGGTTTAGGTGACCCTTACGGCCACGGCCAGGATCTTTCCACGCCGCTGGGATCCGTCTTGCGACTCACGGTGGATCCAACGAGTTGGCCTCCACATAAACCCGCTTCAGGTAACCCAGATCTTGGGACTGGTTCCGATCCCCGCATCTGGGTAAATGGCGTGAGGAACCCGTTCCGATTTTCGTTTGATGAGGTGACTGGAAATCTGTGGCTCACCGATCTTGGGCAGCAGTGCGTCGAAGAAATAAACATTTTGGATCCGTCCGCGGGGGGACAAAATTTGGGGTGGAACTTGGTTGAGGGCTCAAGACCTTTTCTTGGATCGCCGTCAAAGTTACTGAGGGCGCCGGACTTCGAGTACCGGCATGCTCGAGGCCGGTGCGCGATTATCGGAGGTTTGGTTGTTTACGGCGCCCCTGATCCAATTCTCGAGGGTCGGTATCTATTTACTGATATGTGTGGTGGTCATCTGATGGCCCTAGACAGTGGGCCCTCTAAGCAAGTTTTTGAACTCTCACTGCGAGTCGATCAAGCGGTTGGGTTTGCTTCCGATCCAGCGAATAATCAGTACGTCGTGGATTTAGTCAACGGAGTGTGGCAGTTGAGATCGAGGTAACTCGCTCTGCCGATAGAAGTCCAGAAGACAGAAGTGCTACAAACTGTTGCAGCATTTACAGACCGAGGTTCGTATGGCATCGATCGACGCGATCGGAGATATTGGCGCACGCCACCGGTCGCGCCTCAGCGCGGCTGATCTTTCGTCGTGTGAGGCGTTGCTTGAGGCCGGCGCTACAAGGCGAGGGCGGCGCATCATCGCTGAAACTGTCGGCGTCGCGGAAACTAGGGTCCTTGAGTGGGTTCACAAAGCAGATTTGATGCGGATTAGAGGTATCTCTACCCGTTACTCGCAGCTACTTGAAGCTGTCGGCGTCGACTCAGTTCGTAAATTAAAGAAATGCCGCCCGACTCAGCTTTACCGTTCGCTTTTGCTTGAGAACTCTCAGCGGCGGAAGCGATTGGTAGGTCGCGCTCCTTCTGCAAAGCAAGTCGGGCAGTGGGTGAAACAGGCGCGGAGATTACCGCAACTAGTTAAATAACAATTAGAACTGGAGTTACCCTCGGCGTCTGTTCAAAATCGCTGTAACTGCTTTGCCATCGGCTTGACCCTTTGACGCTTTCATGACGGCGCCAACAAATACCCCCTGGACTTTTTCTTCTCCCTGGCAGAACTTTTCCCAAGCTTCGCTATTGTCCGCAATAGCTGCATCTACCAATGTCTCGAGTTCCCCAACCTCCATTGACTCGAATCCCAGATTTTGTGCAATTTCACCGGGAGCAAGTCCAGTTGCGACCATCTCGCCTAGAACTTGTTTTGTCTGAGTAGCCGTTAAGTCACCGGCATGTTCCAATCGAATCAGTTCTACAAAATGTGTGGGGTCCATCTGTTCTGCGCCATCGATGACAAGATTTTGAATGACGTGGGTGACAGCTCGTCGGGGATCAGCACCTGCTTCGATTGCGGTAAGCACTAGTCGCGACATCCCTCGATTGACAATTGTTGCCGCAGCTTCCATGTCCGTACCAGCAAGTTCTATGAGTTTCTCTCGCTGCTGTGCGGGAAGGTCGGGCATAGAGTCAGCGATTTGTTGGATCCAGACTGGATCAGGTTCCAGAAGAACTAGATCTGGCTCTGGGAAGTAGCGGTAGTCATTTGCTTCTTCTTTGGAGCGCAGGGTATGGGTTCGTCCATCTTCTGACCAGTGTCGCGTTTCTTGAGTCGGATTTTCGCCCGCCTCATAGAGGTCGATGTGTCGTTGCGCCTCATAGGAGACGGCTCGTTGCAAAGAACGTAATGAGTTTAAGTTCTTTATTTCGCATCGGGTGCGAAGTTCCTGTGAGCCCGATGGTCGCACGCTTACATTCGCGTCGACACGCATCGATCCTTCTTCCAGGCGAGCTTCTGATGCTTGCGTAGCAATCAAAATCGCACGCAATTCCTCGACATACGCCCGGGCGTCTTCTGCTGATCTGATGTCCGGCTGAGAAACAATTTCCAATAGCGGAACACCCGCTCGGTTGTAATCAACTAATGCCTGATCAGCTCCATGGATCCGACCGTCTTCGCCTCCTAGGTGAGTGGTCTTTCCCGCATCCTCTTCTAAATGGGCTCGTTCGATTCTTATGCGCGTTCCGTTCGGGAGATCTAGGGATCCGCTCACACAGATTGGACGGTCATATTGACTTACTTGGTAGTCCTTGGGCATGTCGGGGTAGAAATAGTTCTTACGGTGGAACACTGACGGGCGAATTTCGCAACCCAGCGCCAGCCCGATAGTCATTGCCAGTTCCACTGCGCGTCGATTTAGGACAGGCAGCGAACCGGGAAGGCCTAAACAGACAGGAGTGATGTTGGTATTGGGAGCGTCGCCGAAACGGTTCGGCGCGTGTGAGAACAATTTAGTTTTCGTGGCCAGCTCAACGTGTACTTCTAGACCGACAACAGTTTCCCATTCGCTCACGACTCGCTCCTCGTCGGCTGTTGAGATTCGATAAAGGCGGCTGCCTGGAACATCCGCTGTTCTTCGAGCTGTGGAGCCAAAACTTGAATTCCCACCGGTAATCCATGGTCACCTGTTCCGAATGGCACGGACATCGCGGGATCGCCAACCAGATTGCTGGGTATGGTGCACGTGTCGCAGCGATACATAGTCATTGGGTCTGACCGGTCACCGAATTCGAACGCGACAGATGGCGACGTGGGTGACAAAAGGATGTCATGTTTCGCGTATGCAGCGTCGAAGTCTTGTCGGGTAAGGGTCCTCACCTTTTGAGCCTTGCCGTAGTAGGCGTCGTAGTAGCCGGCGCTAAGAGCAAAGGTTCCGAGCATGATGCGGGCAATAACTTCGTCTCCGAATCCGTCTCTGCGAGTGGCAGCGTTCATGGCAGCGACATCTAGTCCCTCAGATCTCATACCGTAACGAACACCGTCATAGCGGGCTAGGTTGCTCGAAGCTTCTGCCGGCGCAATTAAATAGTAGGCCGTGAGGCCATATTCGACCGCGGGGACCGAAACTGAGTCGACGATAGCCCCGCCTTCTACGAGGGCATCTGCTGCCTCATGCAATCGAGCGGTGACATCTTCGTCAATGCCTTCTAATAGTTCGCTGACTATGCCTACTCGCATACCTTCGACACCATGATCGAGTGTTTGAGAGACGTTCGGCATTGGGGAAGGGATCGATGTGGTGTCTCGAGGGTCATGCCCTCCAATGGTTTCGAGCACTAGCGCCGCGTCTCTAACGTCATTGGCGAATGGACCAATTTGATCAAATGACGACGCGAAAGCTATGAGTCCGTATCGGCTAACTAAACCGTAGGTGGGCTTTACCCCTACTACCCCGCAAAGCGATGCTGGCTGCCGTATGGAACCACCAGTATCGGATCCGAGGGCGATAGGTGTAAATCCAGCCGCTACTGCTGCCGCCGAACCTCCGCTAGACCCTCCTGGAACCCGAGTCAGATCATGGGGGTTGCGAGTTGGACCAAAAGCCGAGTGCTCGGTGGAACTACCCATAGCAAATTCATCAAGGTTGGTCTTACCAACAATGACAGCCCCCGCTGAACGCAAGCGTTCTACGACCGTCGCGTCGTAGGGAGGCTCCCAACCTTCGAGGATCTTGGAGGAACATGTGGTGGCAAGAGCTTGGGTGCACAAATTATCTTTCAGCGCTACGGGCACACCAGCAAGCGGACCAGGGTCCCGTCCAGAAGCCACCATTTCGTCAATGGCCCCTGCTGTTTCCATCGCCACTTCGCGGTCAATCGAATTAAAGGCGTGGACATCGTTTTCTAGAGCGTCGATCACTTGAAGGTAGTCCTGCAATACTTGTTGGGCGCTTCGACGCGAATCGCGAACATTTGAGGCTAGGTCTATCGCTGAATTCAAGATGATTCTCCTAAGACAGGAGGAACCCGGAATTGATTTTCGGAGGCATCTGGCGCTTGATGCATCACCTCGCCTGGTTCGATAGTTGGACCAGGAACGTCGTCTCTTAAAACATTGCTCAGCGGGTAAGGATGTGACATCGGTTCAACAGAATCAAGATCAAGTGCCTCAAGTTGTTGAGCGTGATCGAGAATTTTTCCAAGATGTTCGGCGAAATGCAGTAGCTCTGCGTCATCAAGGTCTATCCGGGCAAGTGAAGCTATATGAGCTACGAGATCTTGCGAGAGTGATTCTTCCATTTGCTATCTCCGAAGCAGTTCACATGTACGGGTCATTTGCGCTTAAAGGTTCCTGCCACCAGTCCTCTGACGACGGCGTCCAACCCTCGGCAGAAAGAGGATAGATGCAATCCACGGGACACGGATCAAGGCATTTATCACAACCCGAACACAACTCCGGGAGAATAATCACATCAATACCATGGTTGAAAATCGCTCCGAAGTTGGGCGGGCAGGCTCGCAGGCAAGCATCGCAGTTGATGCACTCTGACATCTCTATGTACATCGGCGCGTTGGGCCATTTCGGGTTACGTAGGCGATTCTCAATTCGCGACAATCTCGCGGCGCTGTTTCCCGATGCCATTCAGAGAATTCTACGGTGCGACATTGATCACTAACTAGCAACAAGCCAAACAACAGAGGTTATTCCTGGGAGGGCATCCATAGTGATACAGAAGATCCGGGCTGCAACATCGACCCGGGTGGCGGTTCTGAGCCTTGGACTTCTTGCCCAGCGCCGTCGATTTCACCGATTACTAGTCCAAGTTCGGCTAGACGTCGTTCTGCTTCGAGCACAGATAAGCCACGCATGTCGGGGACTTCACGCCGGTCGGGACCTGCTGAGATCGTAATCGAAACTGACGATCCTCGATCCGCAAGCAATCCTGGTGCTAGGTCTTGTCCTATGACTACGCCTTCAGCGACAGATTCAGAATTTTCTGTGGTGATCGGTTTAGCGATGGTGAGTTGGAGGGCATCGATAGCCTGCTGAGCCATTTCTCGAGAAAGTCCTACCAACTGCGGAACTGTTCGCGGTACAGGTCCTCCTGAAACAACCAGAACCGCTCGGGTCCCAGGCTCTCTGAGTCTTCCTCCTAATACCGGTTCACCGTCAATCAACAGTTTGAGAACTTCCCCGGATGCAATATTTTCATCATAAACGGGTTGTACTAGGTCTACTTCGAAGCCTTTCGCTTCAAGTCGGGCAGAAGCAACTTCAGTGGATAGTCCGAGCACAAGCGGGGTCATGCGCAACTGCGGCCCACTTGCGACTTCTACTATCAGCATTTCACCTTCTGCCAACCGAGCTCCTGGGGACGGCCATTGAGCCACAATGATTCCGCTAGGTAACGCATCGGTTCGAACTTGATCTTCATCAAGCACCCATAGAACTGAGTCTGCTATCGCTCTCACTTCGCCGACGGTTCGACCCTCGTATCGCTCAACAAGGTGGGTCGAGACTCCCTGAGGGCTCACACTACTAACCGCCCAAGCTGCCCCAACTGACAATATGGCAAGTACGGCGACCACCAAGCCACCTAATTTCCAGACTGGCCGCCAGTACATATCTTCCACGTCAATCGTTGAAGCGGCCATTGAATCTGAAGTTGGACCTCCCAGGGCGTTCGGGTTGAGAAGGTTTTCGGGGATGGCAATAGGTACGGGCTTGACAAAGTATTTAGCGGCGGCTGCAAGTCCTTCTGCCAATGCTGTGGCATCGGTTCGCTGCACCGGGTCGGTAATGAGGGCTGACTCAAGAATCACTTGTGCTGGGCCGAAAACTTCGCTGACTTCGATTGTTTCCTCAGGTCCGAACTCTTGATGAGAAGGTTCTGTAGTCAGAGGTCTACCTGATGAATTTGCGGTCACCGCTTGGAGAGTCGCCGCCAGCGAGTAGACATCGGACTCTGGAGAGTTGATTCCGAACGCTGTTTCCGGAGCCGAGAAGTCTGATGATCGACCGGCAAGTCCGGTACCCACCATGTCTAGCCGACCCTTTTCAGCAGCAACCAACGCATTGGTTAGGTAAATCGCTGAAAGTTTGGGGTATCCGTTGTGGCCCAGTATCACTTTGGCTGGTGATACGTCTCCGTGACTTAGCCCATGATCATGCATAGCCGATAAGCCAGCAGCGAGTTCAAATCCAAGTTTGATCGCCTGTGATGCTGTCAGCTGATACCCGTCATGCAAAAATGACGCCAAAGTAATACCTGGAAAATATTCAGTTACGACGTACACCCTGTCCTCAAAGCGACCCCAATCGAGGACTTGTTCTACGAACGGGTGCGAGACCAATGACGCCGTGGCTGTATCCGCAGCCAGCCGTCGGGCGAATTCGATGTCCTCAGATATCGAGGCATTCAAGATCTTTACCGAGACCTGGGTTCCGGTTTCTAGGTCGTGAGCAAGATGCTCAGACGATCCTTCATGAGCGTCATGAAGGATCGTGAGACGGTAACGATCATTGAGGACTCGACCCGTGAACTGATCTGGTTCACCTCTAAGCACACTCTGACAGTATCGCTACTCGACGAATCTCTGGCGGCGCCGAATTTTAAGATTCAGCACCTTCGGCCATGATAGGGAGGTGACAAAGCAACAAAGCGATGGTCCATTTGACTCTGATGGCCGCACAAACTGGAGTCTTCGGCGAGGGGTTGCGCCGTTTCTGACGATATTTGTAGTTGCGTTGTTACTGCTAGTTATTTGGGTTGCCGCCGCAAGTCGAGGTGCACCGCGTCCATCGACGTTCCCGACCGGGCTACTAGCGATAATCCCCGAAGAAGGCGATCAGGCACCAAAACAGACGCTTGTCGGCGTTTCTCTCAGTCCTGGCTGGCAACCAACAGTGATAATCGATGGAATTGTGATTCCCGACGAACAACTAAGCGGAGGCACTCGGCAACTCGGAGAATTCTTCTTCGCACCTGGAGAAGAGATGGTGATTAACCAGTTGAGGCGAGGTCAGATTTGCGCTCAGGTCATTGCTATTCCCACTATCGACATCGAGGTAGACAACATCGACCACCGTTGGTGTTGGACTTCATTTTGACGGCAGGTTAGGGCAATTCGCCTATCTCAATTAAGAGCCGGAGTTCAGTTTCTCCCACGACCGGTACTCCCAGTTCTTCGGCCTTATCCAGTTTCGATTGGCCGGCCTCGGCACCCACCACCAACGCGTACGTACTCTTTGACACACTCCCCGGCGATTTTCCGCCGCGAGCAACTATTGCTTTTTTGGCCTCTTCCCTGCTTATGAACCATCCATCTAGTGATCCTGTAACGACAACAGAGCGTCCGACCAGAATCTGAGGCACGTCTGTCTCCCCGTCAACCAGGTCGAGTCGCACTCCATTAGATTTCAGCTTGTCTATTACCAATTGGTTATGGCTATCACTGAAGAAATCTGCAACGCTTTGGGCAATCACTGGCCCAATACCGTCGATCGCTTCAATCTCAGCTACATCTGCATTAGCAATGGCTTCGACACTGCCGAAACGCCGGGCAATCATTTCGGCAGCAGTTGGACCAAGATGTTCAATTCCTAGGCCGATTAAAACGTTGGATAGTGGACGCTCGCGCGCTTCGTTGATCGCAGTCATCAGGTTGTTGACCAGAGTTTCATTAGACGCGTCAGCTACTAAGACTTCTAGCAGTTGATTTTTCGTCAGCCCAAATAGATCGCCCACATCTCTCACAAGGCCTTGCGTAACCAAGCCTCGCACTGTCCGTTCGCCGAGACCTTCGATATCTAGTGCGTTTCTGCTAGCGAAGTGAATAATGCCTGTCTCTACACGGGCTGGGCATGTTCGACTGAGGCAATAGGTGTTGGCGTCGCCATCTGATCGCACCAAAGCAGAACTGCAACTTGGACACGTCTTCGGAAAGGACCACGGCTCTGATTTGGTATCGCGTTCCGTTACCACTGGCCCTACTACTTCGGGAATAACATCTCCGGCTTTACGCACCACGACCATATCTCCGGGGCGAACGTCCTTAGCCGCTACCTGGTCCTCGTTATGAAGAGTCGCCATGCTCACTGTGGAACCTCCCACAAAGATCGGTTCGAGCACCGCAAACGGCGTCGCGCGTCCAGTACGTCCTACCGAGACGTCGATTTTCATGAGACGAGTAATCTTCTCTTCCGGCGGGAATTTAAATGCGATCGCCCAGCGCGGGGCGCGACTCGTTGACCCAAGTTTCTCTCGTTGCGTGAGATCTGCCAGCTTGACCACGACACCATCTATTTCATAATCAGGCTCATGGCGTTTCCCCATCCAGTTCTCACAAAACTCTCGGACGTCAGCGAAATCGGAAAATTCCTGTATTTCGGGATTAACTGGGAGTCCCAGACTTTCAAGCAACGCGAAGGTTTCCTCAGATGAGGATATGACTGGGCCACCACTTACCTGCCCCAGTTGATAACTCCAAAAGGCGAGGTTCCTTGAGGCGGTGACTTCAGGGTCTTTTTGTCTCAAACTTCCAGCCGCTGTGTTTCTGGGATTCGCAAAAGGAGCTCCGCCGTTTGCCAGCTGCTGACGGTTCAATTCGTCAAAGTCAGAAATGGGCAGGTATACCTCACCTCGTACTTCTAAGATTTTCGGTGCACCATCAATTCGGTGAGGAATCCCCCTGATCGTCAACACGTTATGTGTGACATCTTCGCCAACTCGGCCGTTGCCTCTGGTGGCAGCTTGGATCAGCTCCCCGTCGTCGTATCGGATAGAGACCGCGAGCCCATCGAACTTCAGTTCGCAAACAAATTTCGGCTTGTCCGAAGCATCCAAACCTTTCAGAATTCGCTCATGCCAAGCATCAAGTTCTTTGAGGTCCATGGCGTTGTCCAGGGACATCATTGGGACTTCATGTTCGACCGGAGTGAACATCTCATTGGGCTCGGATCCAACTGAGACACTCGGTGAGTCTGAAGTAGCTAAATCTGGCCTTCGTTCTTCGATCGCGATCAGTTCGCGAACTAACTCGTCGTAATCCGCATCGGGAACTAGCGGCTCATCAAGTCCGTGATAGGCCTGATCGTGGGCTGCGATCTGAATCCGTAGCTCAGTAGCGCGGTCGTAGTCTTGATCAGGCTTGTTCACAACAGTCCCGACTTTAGCTAGCCAGAACAACATATTTGTCGTTCTCCCGCATCGGCAGTTAGGTCGAACAGGTTCAAATGAGTCACGATTAGGGTGTGAAGATTAGAAATCCGCTCGCAATATTCATCGGCCTATGGGCGGTGCTGCCATTTTCACTTGGTCTAGCTATCGATTCTTCTTTGGCTCAAAGTGCTGATCAGATTAGAACCTCGATTTCTGTCGGGGTGTGGATTGCATGGGGTCTAGTACTGGGGTCTTCAATCATTCGAAGACCCTGGGGTTTAACGATCATAAGGATCCTCGCTCCGGCAACGGTGCCGGCACTCTTGGTAACCCACTGGAACGAGACTATTCCCGCCGGCACCTTGGTCATTGCTCTCTCTCACGCAGTTCTGGTCAGCCTTTTAGTTCTGTTGCCTGAGACAGGTCATCTGATGGTAGATGGCCTTAGTTACGGGGATGAAAAACGGTTTCTCCTTCGCGTACCGAGCGCAGTGCTATTCGGGCCGCTGCCATTGGTCTGGGCAACCATCGTGTCAGGTACCTTTTGCGGCCCCGTCCTCGTCGCGTCAGGTAGGTGGGGCGTTGGCCTGTTCCTATGGGGCATCGGGTGGGCGTTGGCAGCTTTAGCCACCAGATCAATTCATCAATTAGCGCGTAGGTGGATAGTTTTTGTCCCGAATGGTTTCGTAATCCACGACTACTTGGCGACACGCGAGCCGTTCTTGCTTCGTCGCCAAGACATATCCTCTTTGGGTCCCGCGGTAGCAGAGATTGATGTCAGTTCCGAAGATCTTATTGATCTGAGCCAATTGGCTTTAGGTCCTGTACTGCATGTCGTTCTCCGAGGTGATGTAGAAGTGGTGCCACGTTCAAGGGGAATTAGCGAAGTAAGGCAAGTCGCTCAGATTCTGTTCTCTCCGACTCGACCAGGGGCAGTACTTGAAGAGGCGCATCAACGAAAGCTATTGCGTTGAACCCTAACAAGCGATAGCGCCTCCAATAACGACATCGTCAAGGTAGAACACCACAGCCTGGCCAGGTGCTACCTTTCGGCGAGCTTTGGCCCATCGCACGGTGCCATCTGCGTTCAAGTGCGCGGCTGCAGGGTCACCATGTGCGCTCGTTTGGGCAACTACGGGACCCTCGTACTCATGACCAATCCAGAAGTGGTCTCTTAGTTCCGCAGTTTCAGATAGAAGATCGTGCGCGCTCCCTGCAGTAACCCGTCGCGACGGAATATCAACCTCTACCGCATAGTTCCGACCAACGTTGCCTCCGAGTTTGAGCCCCTTACGCTGACCTATGGTCACCAACTCAACGGCATCTACTGTCCCTATATTGTTGCCGTCTACGTCAACAACTTGCCCTGCATGAAGAGTGAGTCGTTGAGACAAGAATCTCGCTCTTCCCTCAGATGCAGTAATAAAGCAAACATCTTGACTGTCCGGCTTTGAAGCTGACCGAAGCTCCAGTTCGTTCGCCAGTTCACGGACTTCTGCTTTCTGCATATGCCCAATAGGAAACTCAAGCATCTTTAAATCACGCTCAGAGAGCATGTAGAGAACGTAAGACTGGTCTTTGTCTAGGTCGGCACCGCGAGAGAGTCTCGGACCATTCTCAGTGGCAACAACTTGGGCATGATGGCCTGTCGCTACTCGGTCAAAATTCAGTTGACGGGCGCGACGAAGCAAAGCGTCGAACTTTATGTGCCGATTACATTCAATGCAGGGGTTAGGCGTAAGTCCTGATGCGTGAGCCTCTACGTAGGGTCCCACAACGTTTCGTTCGAATTCTTCACCGTAATTGAATACAAAATGGTCAATCTCCAGTTGTTGGGCAACTCGTCGAGCATCATCGACATCTGAGACTGAGCAACAACCTTGGTCCTGCGCTCCACCCCAAAGTTTCAGCGTGACTCCGGTCACTTCGTAGCCTTGCTGCTTTAGGAGAGCCGCCGACACCGCGCTATCAACTCCCCCGGACATAGCTACCAGCACACGAGTCATGACTTGCCTCTGAGCTGTTCGACGCACTTGGGAATGAACTCGAGCGCATGTTCGATTTCCCAGTCCTGGGTGCACCAGCCAAGCGAAAGCCGGAGCGATCCCGCAGCCGCCGCTCTCTCGAAGCCCATTGCCGCTAGAACGTGTGAAGGGTCCATAGCCCCAGAAGCGCATGAAGCGGCTGCCGAAGCCATAATGTCGCGGCGTTCCAGCAGGACTAAAAGTGCCTCACTTTCGATGCCTTCAATGACTAACTGCAATAGTCCAGCGGCCCTACGAGAACGGGGGACGGTCTCATAGCAGCCAGGTATTGCCACTGTAAGCCCTTCTGCTAACCGGGTGGAGAGGGTTCCGAGTCTTTCTATTTCACTGGTGCGCGATTCGTGGAGGCATTGAATTGCCGCTCCGAAGGCGACTATGCCAGCCGTGTTGTGAGTCCCACTTCGTCGTTCAGCTTCTTGCCCGCCGCCAAGCAACAGCGGAGTAATGCCAACTTGGTTGCGGATCGCCAGAACCCCGACTCCCTTGGGTGCTCCAAACTTGTGTCCGCTGAGCGACATCATGTCAGCGCGTTCAGCAGCAGCGGCGACATCTAGCCAGTTGACTGCCTGAACCGCATCTGTATGCAACAGTGCCTGCGGCGCGTAACGATCCCTCAGTTCCGCTATTGGTTCAAGATCTATGATTCGACCTGACTCATTATTCACCAACATGACCGAAATGATCGAAAGGTCGGGATCCAACAAAGTCTCGAAGTGTTCGAGATCTATATCGCCTTCTTTGGTGACCTTTGCGAAGCGTCCATTGTGTGCTTCTACGGGATATAAGACCGCATGGTGCTCTGTTTCGGGACAAACGGCACGACCCTGCACTCCGCACGCTCCATGAATCGCTAAGTTGTCAGATTCCGTACCGCCACTTGTAAAGACAATTCCATGGGGATCGAAGCCCAGCGCAGCTGCACATATGTCTCGCGCATCGTCTATTGCGGCTCTAGACGCGCGCGCCATTCTGTGAGCGCCCGAAGGGTTACCAAAGTGCTCGGTCAGATACGGCAGCATCGAATCAAGAACCGACGACCTCACGGGAGTCGAAGCTGCGCAATCGAGATACGCGGGTCGGTCTGACTTTGCTGTCACCATCACTTAAAGGCTAGAGCCCAAATAAAGTGTGCGGCATGGACCTGTCAAATTCAGTGACCTATCTCTGTTCAACTTACGGAGATGCATTTGCTGATGTTTACGACGATTGGTATCAGCAGGTGACCGATGTTGACGGAACCACCGACTTAATTACTGATCTATCTGATGGCTTAGAGGTATTGGAACTCGGCGTTGGAACTGGGCGTTTAGCGCTGCCTATCGCCCAAAAAGGTATCCCAGTATCGGGCGTTGACGCTTCGCCAGAGATGTTAAAACGCCTTGCTGTTCGAGATTCCCAGAAACTCGTCCGCTCTTACCTTGCTGATATGTCCGACTGGTTGCCGTCTGGCCCCTACAAAGTCATCTTTTGTGCCTACAACACTTTCTTCAACTTGGTCGGACAAGATGATCAGGACGAATGTCTAAGGCTTATCCGCGAACGCTTACGACCTGACGGCTTCTTTGTTGTCGAGGCCTTTGTTCCATCCAACTATTCACAGTTACCAACCAGGGGTGTCGAATCACGGCATCTGTCAAATAGTGCGGTGTTTAACATCACCATCAGAGAAAAGATGTCAGGCATAATCAGAGGCCAGAGTGCGGAGTTAGGAGACGGCGGGGTCACCCTTAGGCCGTGGCGGATACGGGTCAGGACTCCCGATGAATTGGATCAGTTAGCAAGCGACCATGGGCTCAGGCTCGTGGAACGCTGGCGAGACTGGTATCGAAGCCCGTTTACTAGCAGTAGCGATCATCACATATCGGTCTACGCTTCATCTAATCCCTAATTTTAGTCTGACTCCGTGGAGGTCAACATAGATGGAGATCCAAGTCGTGGTAGACCTGCCCGCGACTCCGACCGAGGTTTGGTCTTATCTACGCGACGTCACCAAGCACAGCGAGTGGATGATGGACGCGTTGAGTGTCGATGTCACCTCTGAAGTGACCGAGGGTCCCGGACTGACATTTGACTGTCTTACCGCTGTCGGCCCGTTCCGGGTCCGGGACCAAATGGAAGTCGTTGAATGGGAACCCGAACGAGCGATGGGTGTGAAACATTCAGGGATTGTGACCGGAATCGGTCAGTTCACCCTGACCCCAATTTCCGCTGGCACTCAATTCAGTTGGCACGAATCGATCGACCTACCCCTGCGATTCGGCGGCAAACTCGGCGAGAGCATCGCCAAACCACTTCTGACCGCGATTTGGCGGCGAAACCTTAGGTCTCTCCGAAAGCGAATTATTCATCGACAGGAAGCGGGAACGGGTCAAGAACCTGGGGCTTTGATTGGCATAGGTTCAGAATGGGAAGTGCGCCACTACGGACCAGATCACGTTATCCGCACAAGCACTCAGGACGCGGATCTGTCTCGAGAAGCCGAAGCATTAGAGGTCCTCGGCTTAGCAGGCTTTCCAGCACCAGAACTTTCAAAAAAGATAACCCCCTCTTCGATCGTGATAGAGCGTGTTGATGGCCCAACAATGTTGGAGGATCTTACGTCTCGACCATGGACGTTGAATCGACACGCCAAGAACCTCGCCCGACTTCACAAGGCTCTAGGCAATATCGTTGCTCCCTCTAGTTGGGAAGGAGTCAGCAAGGGTGAGTCCGTTGTCCATCTAGATCTGCATCCAGGGAATATCAAGATAAGTAATGGCACACCAGTAGTTTTGAACTGGGGCAGATCAGCACGGGGATCGTCATCGTTTGATGCTGCAGTGACTTACGTGATCCTCCGAACAGCAGAGTCAGAAAATGGGCGGCTTACTCGCCTACTAATAAACGGCTTACGGAAGCGATTCGCCAATGTGTTCATCAAAGAATTCGGTGCAGCAGAGGTTCTAGATCGGGTTCGAGAAGCCGCAGAACTTCGGTTATTGGACAGCAATCTATCCGTGGCGGAGAGGGAAGCCGTGTTCGCCCTAGCCCGCGATGAGCTTGACTAGGTACCCTAGCTCTCGTCCATCTCGATAAGGCGCGACGCCGCCGTATAGGGATCAATTTTGCCTTCAGCAAGCTCCTCTCGCAGCTTCGTCGCGGTAGGGCCGTCCATAAGCGTGGCCACCCGGTGCTCCAGACTGCGTTGGACGATTTCCAGCAGTTCCTCTTGAGTGCGAACACTTCGACGTGACGTTAACTCTCCACTTGACTGCAAGTGTGAGCGGTGTTCATTTACTGCTTCCCACAAGGCACCCACTCCCTCTTGATCAGTAGCCACCGTCATCAAGATCGGCGGTTCCCAATCACCCAGCGACGAGAGCTCGAGCATCTGTTGGATATCTCGACGAGTATCGTCAGCTCCTTTCCGATCCGCCTTGTTGATCACAAAGATGTCAGCTACCTCCATTAGGCCTGCCTTATTGGCTTGAACAGCATCTCCCCATCCAGGGTTTACGACAACGATTGTCGTGTCGGCCGCCCCTGCAATGTCAACTTCCACTTGACCAACGCCAACCGTTTCGATCAGCACCCACGGCCAACCCAATGCGTCAAGAACCCTGACCGCTTGGGGAGTCGCAAGGCTTAGGCCACCTAGATGGCCCCTAGTGGCCATGGATCGAATGTAGATGCCTTCATCAGTGACATGGTCTTGCATTCGAACCCGGTCACCGAGAATCGCACCTCCGGTAAACGGCGAGGATGGGTCAACCGCCAAAATCGCTAGGCGCTGCTCCTCGGATCGGACAACCGATGCAAGGGCAGATGTAAGACTGGACTTACCCGATCCGGGTGCCCCGGTCATTCCGATGGTGTAGGCGTTACCTACTTGGGCATACGTGTGAGATCCGATTAGTCGAGCCTCGTCCCCGCCGCGCTCTACAACGGACATGAGTTTCGCAAGCGCAAGACGCTCGCCCTCGTGCGCTGCTTCAAACAGGGCGATCGGATCTGTGTTTAGCCGGTTCATCGGAGACAGTCGGCGGGCGGACAAGGAGTTAAATCCGCGTAACTTGGGCACCGACCGACGAGAGCTTACCCGCCAAATCTTCGTATCCCCGATCAACGTGATGAGCATCTGAAATTACAGTTTCCCCATCAGCTGCCAATCCAGCGACCACCAAGGCCGCTCCCGCCCTGATGTCGTGTGCTCGTACAGGAGCTCCTGATAGTCGTTTGACTCCTCGTACTACGGCATGTCGACCTTCTGCCCGTATCTCAGCACCCATCCTCACCAACTCGTCGATATATCGAAACCGCCCAGCAAAAATATTTTCTGTCACCATCCCAGCGCCTTGGGATACACAAAGTGCTGTCACCAAGAAAGGTTTATAGTCGGTTGCCAACCCTGGGTAAGGCAGCGTAGAAACGTCTACGGATTGGAGACGTTCTAGGACTCGAGCGCTGAGTCCGTATTCGTCTTCTTGCCACTCCATTCCCATCTCTTCAAGTTTGCGTAACAGCATCTCCATATGGTCCGGACGAGCACCAATCAATTTCAGCTCTCCTCCACAGACTGCTAAGGCAGCTAGATACGTGGCAGCTTCTATCCGGTCTGGGATTACCTCATAGCTGACGGGGTGAAGAACCGGGACGCCTTCGACAGTGAGTCGAGAGGTGCCTATCCCCTCAATTACGGCACCCATCTTTAAGAGAAAGTTGGCGAGATCCGAGATTTCGGGTTCCCGAGCTGCGTTCTCTATCACTGTTGTACCTTCGGCCAATACTGCGGCCATGAGCAGGTTCTCGGTCGCTCCTACTGATGGAAACTCTAGAAATACCTCTGCACCCACTAATTGGTCAGCTCTTCCATTTATATCTCCGTGTTCGTACGAGAACTTGGCGCCCAGTTGTTCGAGGCCCTGTAAATGCATGTCAATAGGGCGGGATCCAAAGTCATCACCGCCCGGTAGTGCTACCTTCGCTCGTCCAATTCTTGACAGCAGCGGCCCTAAAACAACTATGGAGGCGCGCATGCGCTCTACCAGGCTGTAGGGGGCAACGGGTTCAATTGCGCTTGGAACGTCAATCTCGATTCGTTGCCCCGCACGTCGAACCCGAACTCCCATCGCTTCGAGCAGTTCCATCATGATGGCAACGTCGGTGATCTCGGGAACATTGATTAGTGACGTCGTACCTTCGGCCAACAACGACGCTGCCATTAGTTTCAGAGCACTATTCTTCGCCCCGCCAATTCGGATCTCTCCATTTAAGGGACCGCTCCCCTGAACAAGGAATTTCTCCACACCTCCAGTATGTTCATCGAAGCGGCCAAGGACACATCACTATCGTGACTCATTTAGAAATTACTCACCTTGTCGACGATGAAGGGCTAAGGCGCGTCCGTTCTCCTAGAACCGATTTGGTCCTTGAGGAAGAGGTTGAACAAGATTTATTTGTCTTGGTGGACGGGCCGTTCGAGTTCTATGAGAGATCTCTCATCGTGGACTCCGCAGCGACTGGTCACACTGTTACCGAAAGGATCGACTACCGATTGTCTATCCCGTGGTTCGGGTTTTTGTTTCGTTTACCGGTGCGTCATGCCCTCCGAAATCGGCGAGACAAATCGCAGATGCCTTTTTGGGCGCCGCCAGACCATATGGGTATGCGAGCAACCCACATTTTCGCGACGTTATGTGCAATTGCCGTACTTTCTGGATTTTTGTCGAACGCTCCCGCCGAAACACATACATACGCTGCTGATGAGTTCGCCGTTGACCAGTTAAGCCAAGGTTTACTCGGTGCTCTTATTCGAGTCGGTACTTTGCTCGCCATCGGGTTTGCTATTTTGGCAGACCGGCATGGTCGAAAGAAGTTGTTGACTTTAGCTATTGGCTTCGGGATTGTATTTTCTTGCGCCTCTGCGTTAGCGCCTTCAATTGAAAGCTTCGCCGCCTGCTTAGTGGTAGTTAGAACTTCTAATGCGACCCTTGCTGCGCTGATCGTCGTTTTCGCGTTAGAAGAACTACCTTCCGGAAGTCGGGCTTGGGGCCTTTCGGTTCTCGGTCTTTCTGCAGCTTTAGGAGCAGGGATCGTCGTATGGTCGCAACCAATCGCTGGTGTCGCTGAGTGGTCTTGGCGTCTCATATTCATGATTCCTGTGTTGATGACACCTCTAGTCGTGGGCGCCGTTCGTCGATTGCCGGAGAGCCGTCGGTTCGTTGAACACAAGACGGGTCTGAGGTTGCGGAGTTACTGGAAACGTCTCGCGCTGTTGGGTGGTACATATTTTTTATTGGGCCTGTTTCTTTCACCTATCGATTGGTTTAGAAACGAATATCTGCGCGACGAACACGGATTTAGTGCCCTGCAAGTCACCCTTTTCGTCATTACTACAGCAACACCTGGTGGGATTGGCTTGTACATGGCAGGGCGAATAGCAGATTTGCGCGGTAGAAGAATTGTTGTGATCACTGCCGCCGTGTTTGGCCTTGGGTTGACCACTGTCTTCTTCAATTCGTCGGGACTTTGGCTATGGCCCCTTGCTTTCACAGCTATCACCCTTGCCAGTGGCCTTTTGCCTGCTCTTGGGGTGTACAGAGGGGAGATGTTTCCTACGGCCGTTAGAGCTCGCGCTGCGACAATTGCCGGAGCAATAGGAGTCGTTGGAGGCTCGATTGGGATCGTGGCTGCCGGGTGGATGCGTGTCCGTTGGGGTTCTTTCGGGCCGGCGATGACGATTCTGTGGGTAGGCCCTTTGGCGGCTACTGTCGTAGTTTGGAAAAAATTTTACGAGGGAACCCGGCGTGAGTTAGAGGCTCTTAACCCTGAGGATCAAAAGATCTAAATTGCCATGGCGTGATTTTCTACGAAAAGGTAGACACCCAAGTAGTCGCGACATTCACAATTGAGCCAATATGGGCTTTGCTTGAAGGATCATGGCGTCCGCCTTCTAAAAATTGCATCGTAACTTTCCCTTTTATAGCTTTCACTTGTTGCTTGAACTCTTTCGGGGATCCAAACGGGTCATTATTTCCTGAAATGAAGAGTGTTGGCGATTCAATATTTCCAAAGTGTTCTACGCGCAGTTTTTCCCGATTAGTTGGGGGATGAAGGGGGTAACTGAGAAGCAGTAAACCGGCTGCTGGCATGCCCTCGGCTGCAGCCATAGAGCAGATTCGGCCTCCCATAGAGCGTCCTCCGAAGACCACAGCCCTTGGGTCGCACCCTAATTTACGGATCAACCCTTCATAATCTTCGAGTAATTCGCTGACCAGCTTTGGTGCTCGTGGAGGAGGACGACGTCCTTCGCTGCCGTAGGAAAATTGGTGTCTAAGTACAGGCAAAGGAGATAAAGCTTCTTCTAACGCTATAAGAGTCGTGTGATCTGTAGTTCCGCCGGCTCCCGGCATCAGTATCAATCCTTCAATAGCCGGCATAGGAACTCCTCATCCGGGCAGAATAGGGGTCTTAGCTGCGGAAAGGCGCCATATAAATGACGACTGATGAGTTTGGGAATGGGACGGTGTTGACCGATGTCCGTGATGGAGTCGGCCTTATCACTCTGAATCGTCCAGAGGTGAGGAATGCCTTAAGTAGCGAACTGCTTGGGGCGCTACCGCCGGCGATTCGTTCGCTTGAGGGAAGTTCAGATGTTGATGTACTAGTTCTAACCGGTAGCGACCCAGCGTTTTGCGCCGGTCTTGATTTGAGAGAATTGGGGGATTCTGGAGGAAATATCGACCCGGACTCACAGTCCGAACCCAAAGGACCTTTTCCTGACCGGTCTAAACCCTTGATTGGAGCCGTGAACGGCGTGGCTGTGACTGGAGGGCTCGAGCTAGCACTCGCGTGCGATTTTCTCATAGCGTCGAATCGCGCAAGCTTCGCCGATACTCATGCTCGGGTAGGAGTGATGCCGGGTTGGGGGCTAAGCGTTCTGTTGCCTCAGGCAATCGGAGTTCGGCGAGCGCGAGAAATGAGTCTCACTGGAAACTATATCGATGCCGATACCGCCGAAAAATGGGGTTTGGTAAACCGTGTAGTGCCGCACGAAGCCCTGTTGGAAACTGTGTACGCGCTGGCGAGCGACATTCGCTCAAATGATCAAGTTGGGGTGCGGCAGATGCTTGAGACTTATTCTCGGACGGCGGAGACAACCGTCGCCGAGGGGTGGGAGGTTGAAGCGTCGATGGGTAGCGAGTGGCTCAAAGACACCGAGTTTAAACCTGAGAAAGTGGCAGAACGTAGGGCGGATATACAAAGTCGCGGCCGAACCCAACAGAATCCCTAACCTATGTGCTTCGGTCACCGATCATCTGCACTATGCGTCCTGCGATTTCTAAGCTGGCAGTGGCAGCGGGGCTAGGTGCATTGAGGACATGCAAACTATTTTTTGACTGAGTGATTAAAAAATCATCTGCTAATCCTCCGTGCGAGTCCATTGCCTGGGCTCGAACGCCAGCCGGACTTGCTTCGAGGTCTTCGGAGCGAACGTCGGGAACTAGTCGTTGCAGGGCCCGCACAAAAGCAGTTTTGTTAATCGATCGCCATACTTCCCCTGCCCCTGTGCGCCAGTACTTACGCGCTAGTTTCCACAAACCTCGATTGGTTAGATGCTCAACGATTTGGCTGGCATGGATATCTCTCCATCTGTAACCCTCCCGAGCAAGAGCTAGTACCGCGTTGGGTCCGGCATGGACGGATCCATCGATCATGCGAGTTAGGTGAACTCCCAGGAATGGGAAGCTCGGATCCGGTACGGGGTAGATCAAACCTCTAACTAGGTGTCGACGTTCAGGTATAAGTTCGAAATATTCTCCGCGGAAGGGGACTATTCGGTTTCCTTCTGACGCGGCAGCCATCTCGGCGACCTGGTCACTTCTAAGACCGGCACAATTGACGACTAGGCCGGCGAGAATCTCGCCACTAGAAGTAGTTACGCGGACTCCCTCGACCGAGTCGTTCAGGGAAAGCAAATTTGTGTCGTATGTAACTTTGCCTCCCATTGATTTTATTTCAGCACTTAGTGCATCACACACCGCTGAGTACGAAACAATTCCAGTTGAAGGAACATGCAGGGCTTCAATCCCCGCGCAGTGGGGTTCGATTTCCCGTAGTCGATTTTTATTGATCAGTTCGGCTTCGAGCCCATTTTGAGCAGCTCGTCTTCCAAGCGCACGGAGGCGTTCTGTCTCGTCACTATTGATAGCGACTATGACCTTGCCGCAAACTTCGTAGTCAATACCGCGTTCCTCACAAAAGGCCACCATCGTGGTTCGACCGGTTACCGCCAGTTGCGCCTTCATTGATCCTGGGGTGTAATAAATTCCGGAGTGAAGCACACCAGAGTTTCGTCCTGTCTGGTGATAGGCCGGTCCAGATTCACGCTCAACAACCACTACCGAGTTTCCTGGATGATCAGCAAGGTAACGATGCGCCGTAGCTAAGCCGACAATACCTGCGCCGACAATAACTAGATCCACAGGTTCAGAACTCATCAACTATGCGCTCCTACGGTCGAGAAGAATGTTGCGCGCAGCTGTTAAAGATTCAATACGGCTGCCCGCTTCCTCTTTGGAGCCTCCATGATCTGGGTGCGCGCTACGCAGGAGGTGTCTAAATGTGCGACGTATTTGTCGCGAGTCCGGGAGATTGTCTCTTTCTTGCTGAGAAAAACCCAGGACTCCCAGAGCCCAAACGATCGGGTCTATGTCTTGGCTGTGCCCCCAGCTCCCTTGCGGCGCGTCGCCAGCAAGGTACCTGAGTAAGTCATCATGGTCGTGTCCTCGCCAACGTCTAGCAGAACGCAACAGAGTTAATAGAGCGCTCCGAATTTCTCCTGGCTGATCAGCAGCCCTGTAAAGAGCTGCCAAGATGTGTGGTTCCGGGCGATCGCTCGGCGCTATCTCTAAGGAAATTCGACCGCCTTCCGTGCTTAAAAGCTGATGAGTTGAACGCGTTAATCCGATGCGATCCTGTTGCAAACGGTGACGCAGTCGGGGTTGGGGAACTCGTGCACCGGCTTCAAGCAGGTTCAAAAGGGCGGTCAAGTCGTTGTTCTCTTCGTCTCCCAGCTGTTGAGCGTGCACGGCGACAACCGCTGCGAGCAACAAGCCACCAGAGCCCGGTTTAGGGTCGAACTTAAGTTGGTCTTCACCCAGCGCCACGCGACGAGTGGGTACCGCTGGCCGAGAATGCCAGACGTTGAGCTCAGCCAAGATCACGTCATGGACGCTACTAGGCGATGTCCCAACTGACTCATCCTTATTGCGCCTGAGGGGCTAGGGTCAGTTTCCATGGCTGATTCACATTCTGGACGTCCTGATCGAAACCTCGCGCTTGAGCTAGTTCGCACCACCGAGGCTGCTGCATTGGCAGCTGCTAGGTGGATGGGTAGAGGTGACAAAGAAGGAGCAGATGGCGCTGCGGTCGACGCTATGCGCATCATCTTGGGCTCAGTCCCAATGGACGGTTTCGTAGTTATCGGAGAGGGCGAGAAAGACGAAGCTCCGATGCTCTACAACGGAGAGTCCATTGGCGATGGGACTGGCGCTAAGACCGACATAGCGGTCGATCCGATTGACGGAACGACACTAACTTCACTCGGACGCGGCAACGCAATTTCAGTTATCGCCGTTGCTCCTCGGGGGACCATGTTTGACCCTGGTCCTTGCGTCTATATGGAAAAGATTGCCGTCGGTCCACAGTCGAAAGGTTTAGTGTCGATCGACAAAAGTCCCACTGAAAATCTGGAAGCTATAGCTGAAGCGACTGGCAGGGGTATTAGGGACTTGACCGCCGTCATCTTGGATCGCGATCGCCACGCGGAGTTAATAGATGAAGTTCGACAGAGTGGAGCTCGAATTCGGCTTATTCCTGATGGCGATGTGGCGGGGGCTATCGCTACAGCTACGAGCGATGGAGCAGATGTGCTCTTCGGCATAGGTGGAACCCCAGAAGGGGTCATTTCTGCTGCCGCGCTGAAATGTCTAGGGGGAGAAATGCAAGGCAGGCTCTGGCCACGGAACGGGACTGAACGTCAGGCCGCCATCGACGCAGGCTACGACCTTGACCGCGTTCTCGACACCGATGACCTCGTTCGATCGGATGATGTGTTTTTCGCTGCCACAGGCATTACTGATGGCGAATTGTTGCGAGGCGTTAGATTCACGGCGGAAGGCGCGGTGTCAGACTCCCTAGTGATGAGATCCAAAAGCGGGACAGTGCGTCGCATCGAAGCGACTCACAACATCGACAAACTGAGCGAGTTCTCTTCAGTGGATTTCACGTAACAACTTTCGCCTTTAAGAATCGAAGCAGGTCCTTCCTCCCTTCGCCTCTATGCTCACTCTTATGGTCCAAGCGAATGATTTAGAAGAGGGCACAATCCAGCGACTGGACTTCGACAAAATCGGAGGGGTGGGACGCGAAGGGCACCAGGTCCTTCCTGTAGTCCTTCAAGAGGTTGAGTCGGGAGAAGTTTTGTTTGTGGGCTACGCAAACGAAGAGGCGCTACGCATGACGCTCGAAATCAAAAGCGCAGTGCTGTATTCCACTTCCCGAAATGAAATTTGGCATAAGGGCGCAACGTCAGGAGACACCCTCTCCTTAGTCGATGTTCGCGTGAACTGCGAACAGAACTCGCTTCTGTACCGCGTCAGGCGGGATGGGCGAGGAGCCTGCCATACCACGGGAACTGACGGCTCCACTCGAAGCGGTTGCTATTACCGATCGCTGACAACTATCGGTGATCTTGTATTCCTCGAATGAGTGGTGCGCCTACTGTGACTTAGCTCGGGCAGAAAGTTAGTTCCCGCTAGATACTTGTATGCGAGTTTCCGCCCATTTCTTAGCAGTCGCAGCGTCGGCGTCCTCCCCATCCGCTGCGAGCGCTTGATCAGCTGCCTGAAGGTCAGCCTGGGCTTCTTCGACGTCGATATCTTCCGCAGCCACAGCGTCGTCACTCAAAATGGTGACGGCATTGGAGCTGACTTCCACAAATCCGCCATTGATAGCTAGCGATACAACACCATCGGCAGCCCAAAGCTGTGTCTGACCGACATCCAACGCCCCTATGAACGGAGCGTGATTGTCGAGAAAAGCGATGTCGCCATCAACCGTGCGCGTGACCACTTGCGAGCATTCTCCGGAGAAAAGTACTGCTTCGGGGGAGACGAGTTCGACCTGCATAAATCAGCTTCTCTTACCAATCAAGACTGCTCGAGTTCACGAGCTTTGGCCATGGCTGATTCGGCATTACCGACGTTCAGAAAGGCTTGTTCGGGTAGATGGTCGAGCTCACCGTTGCAAAGCATTTCAAACGACTCGATTGTTTCCTCAATAGGTACGAAAATCCCAGGCATTCCGGTGAAGACTTCAGCGACAAAGAACGGCTGAGACAGGAAGCGCTGAATCTTGCGGGCCCTATCCACCGTGATTCTGTCTTCTTCGGATAGCTCGTCAAGACCGAGAATGGCGATGATGTCTTGCAGCTCTTTATATCTCTGCAAGATCTCTTGGACCCGGCGAGCTACGCCGTAGTGTCGGTCACCCACAACTTCGGGGGTGAGGATCGTCGAGGTGGAAGCAAGCGGGTCGACCGCTGGATAGATGCCTAGAGAAGCAATTTGGCGACTCAATTCCGTGGTCGCATCCAGGTGGGTAAATGTGGTGAAGGGGGCCGGGTCGGTGTAGTCGTCAGCCGGCACATATACGGCTTGGAGAGAAGTAATCGAGTGACCTGAGGTAGATGTAATCCTCTCCTGTAGTTCACCCATTTCGTCTGCCAGGTTGGGCTGGTAACCCACCGCTGACGGCATCCGACCAAGCAAAGTCGACACCTCAGACCCCGCTTGCACAAAGCGGAAAATATTGTCCACGAACAACAGAACTTCCTGCCCTTGTACATCGCGGAAATATTCCGCCATGGTTAGGGCCGAAAGTGCGACACGTAGGCGAACCCCGGGAGGTTCATCCATTTGTCCAAAGACCAGGGCGGTCTTTTCAAGCACGCCTGACTCTTCCATCTCCAGGTATAGGTCAGTACCTTCACGCGTGCGTTCTCCTACACCCGCGAACACCGAGACTCCGCCGTGCTGTGAGGCAACCCGGTTGATCATCTCAGTAATAAGAACTGTTTTGCCTACACCAGCTCCCCCGAATAATCCGATTTTCCCACCTTCCAAATATGGTTCTAAAAGGTCAAT
>CEUZ01135557.1_pt1 | contig 43208 bp, 43 predicted proteins | sample 361511 | NCBI WGS metagenome assembly CEUZ01 (sample SAMEA2622822, study PRJEB7988) | marine metagenome | biome: marine biome (ENVO:00000447); feature: surface water layer (ENVO:00002042); material: "saline water (ENVO:00002010), including plankton (ENVO:xxxxxxxx)" | depth 5 m | reverse complement strand
GACTTAAGTACATTAGACAAGATCTTCTCGGATGTACCCCTTTCTCTTCTATTGTCACCTAAACCATAAACATTAGCGCAGTCAATCAGATTAATACCGGAATCAATTGCGTGTTCTATCAAATACTGTGCTTCCTGGGCAGAATTTTGCCCTCTGAGACCAAGACCAAGCGCAATAGGAGAAACCTTCATACCGGAACTGCCAAAATTAATATATTCCAACATTAGCCTCCAAATGTAATTTTTTTATTCTACACACTGAACGATACAGATCCATCTTTTCTTATAGGAATATTAGCCAAATCCACTGGTGTGACTTTCTCGTCAGAAAGAACAGACTCATCTAGCTCTACACCTAAGCCAGGTGCATTAGATACAGCAATATATCCTCCTTCTCTTCGAAAAGTCGTTTTATATATCCTGTTTTCTTCTGACTCATCCTGTTTAGAATATTCTTGGGTAATGAAATTGGGGATACTAACATCTAAATGTACAGACGCGGCTGTAAGAATAGGACCTAAGAAATTGTGTGTAACTACAGCGGAATGGTAGGATTCTGCAATAGCCGCGATCTTTTTACAGTGAGTTAATCCTCCAGCAAGTCCCAAATCGGGCCGAACATATTGAGGTCCGCCCTGAGACAATAATTCCCTAAATTCCCATATCGAATGGATTCGTTCTCCATTTGCAACAGGTATTTTTACTCTTTGAGCTATATCGCCCTGTGAATATATACTATCTATCTGAATAGGATCTTCATAAAAAAGAGGCCGGAATTCGACCAATTCTTCAGCCAATGCAATTGCAGTCATAGGGGTTAATTTACGATGAATCTCGACTATTATATCTACATCTTCACCGACTCCTTCCCTAGCAGCCGCAACTTGATCACGAGTTGAGGAAATTAACCGCGAATGCGCCAAATCCTGATATCCATTAGGAAGGGGGTCAAATTTTATGGCTGTAAAGCCTTCATTTGCAGCTTCTGTAGCGTGTTCATTTACTATTTCAGGAGTAGTGCCGCCTTCCATCAACAAGTGCAACCTTACCTTGTTCCTACATTTACCACCCAACAAATCCCAAATAGGAGCTTCATAGTACTTACCCTTTATATCCCAAAGAGCTATATCCACAGCGCTAACTGCCCCGGAAAGGACAGATCCTCGAAACGGACCCATTCTATACAAATACTGCCAATGATGTTCAATTTTAAGGGGATCCTGGCCTATTAAATAACCCTTGAATTTTTCTACAATTCTTTCAACAGATTCACTGTATCCCCAACACGCTGTTTGCCCCAAACCAAATAATCCATTATCGGTTCTAATTCTAACCACATAGCTAGATCCAACAAAGATCGATTCCACAGATTCTATCTTCATGATTATACTCCTTGACTTAAATATCTAGAATTATTGATTCAGGTAAATCTATCTCGAAAAATTACATTAATGGATTTTCTCAACTAATTAAATCAGAAATGAAGAATTATCATTACCTTACTAGATAAATCTAATCTTCGCGGCGAAGTCTAACTAAGCATTCCCATTGGGTCAAGAGTCCGTAAAAATAAATTGGTATACCATAAAACTACTGATCCCAAGCGAATTTTAAGATATATAATTAAACTACTGAAACCTATTAAATAAACAAAAGCCAATCGTAGTCAATACAACCTACAATCGTGTTAGGTCTAAATAAATGAAAAAACTAATAGATGGAAGCTCCGCATTAGGTATAAAACTAAATGACGAACAGTTAATACAATTCGAATTGTATTATAAAGAATTAATTCAAAACAATCTTAGCTTTAATCTCACACGCGTCACAGACTATGAAGATGTTCAGACGAGACATTTTTTAGATTCCTTAAGCATCATGCTAATCTATCCAAAAGCAAATCTTAAATCAGGTATAAAGGTTATAGACATTGGAAGTGGGGCAGGGTTTCCTGGAATTCCTTTTAAAATCGCTTATCCAGAATCTGAAGTAACACTTCTCGAAGCAACCGGTAAAAAGGTACTGTTTCTTGAAAAAATGATTAAATTGCTCAATATAAAAGGCTTGACCGCAAAAAAAGGAAGAGCAGAAGAGGCTGGAAATATCAAAGATTATCGAGAAAACTTTGATCTAGTCTTATCCAGATCAGTTGCTAAACTTAATATTTTAGCGGAATTGACTATCCCTTTCTGTAAAATTCGAGGAAATATAATACTACACAAAGGGAACGATGTGTCCCAAGAAATAGAATGTTCTGAAAAAGCAATCCGGATTTTAGGCGGTTCTTTGGCTAAAGTCATCAAATCGAATCTGCCTGGTCAATCTACTCCTCGTTCTCTAATATCAATCCGTAAAATTTTATCGACGAATACTCGATTCCCGAGACGAACAGGCATTCCCAAAAAACGTCCATTGTAAATATAAGGAATTTAATTGGAAGCTCCATCAAATAATTCCAATACAACCATTAAAAATAGTAGTTCGCTGAAATCTTTAGTTTCTCTGCCCACACTTGCTCTATTAACAATAGTAATTATATTCATTTGGTTCATATCAACCCAGTTTGACCTAGACTGGAAAAACACCTGGATCAAAATAAAAAATATAGACAAGTTACTGTATATCTCCGCTCTAATTGCATATTATTCAAGCTTTATATTTAGAGGTAAAAGATGGAGGTGTCTGATCCAGAATGCCAATCTAGAATCAAGACCTAAAAGCACCCTGCCGTCCACATTGAAATTCTCCCAACTTATACTTATCGGATGGTTCGTAAACTCAATCGCTTGGCTTAGGATCGGAGATGCCTATAGAGCTTATACTTTAACTCAAGAAACTAAAATAAATATAACTTCCAGCCTTGGAACAATAGTAGCAGAACGGGTGACCGATTTGATCTGCATATTAATACTGCTTGTAGTGGGGATTACCTGGCTGTCAAATTCACACCAACTTACAGAAGCAGTCAATCTGATTAGCGTAGCTATACTTTTAACTATCCTATTGGTTCTTTCTCTATTAATTATCAAAAGATTCGGGAACCGTCTATCACAAAAACTCCCAACCAAGATAAGAAATCACTATGAAATCATACATTCAGTGATCTTTGGTAGCTTGCAGCGTATGCCAACCATAATGATATATAGTCTCATTGCCTGGTTATGTGAAAGTGTCAGGCTTTATCTGGTTCTTATGGCGCTTGATTTATCTATAACTTTACCATTAATTTTAATCGTGTCGCTTAGCCATGCGATATTGAGTATCATCCCTACTCCCGGTGGGGTTGGAGCAGTTGAACCTGGGGTCGCGAGTTTACTATTATTCGAATTGACTCAAAGTGATGCTTTATCAGTAGCATTGATAGACAGAACAATAACATACCTTAGCGTCCTCATATTCGGTAGCATAAATCTAATCATGTGGAAATTTATACTATCTCGAACAGACCAACAAAAAGAGCCCGGTCTTTTCCATTACAATAAAAATAAATAGGTTTGTTAATTATCTGATATGCTATTCAAATTTAATCAGAATGATAATCAAAAGTATTATCTAAACAGATTTATATATAAAGTTCTTAGGATAAGATTTAAGGAAACTATAAAAGACATCTTACAAGTAAACCAATTGCCAGAAATCTTAATTATGGCAACGGGAAATCAACAAGGCTATATTATAGTAAAGAATAAGACATAATTTAACTAAGATTATTGTGTGGTTTTATAAAACAATATGCATCTAGGAGTATCTCATGACCACTAAACATAAACGTGATTTAAAACGACATAGTAAAGTAGTTACAGATGGCCCAGACAGAGCTCCAGCTAGATCAATGTTACGTGCGGTTGGTCTTCAAGACGAAGATATGGAGAAGCCATTTGTTGCAATTGGAAACCTAGCAAGTGACGTCACACCTTGTAACGTACATCTGGATAGACTTGCCAAAAAGGTTAAAGAAGGAGTTAGAAAAGCTGACAGTGTTCCATTTATGTTTGGCACTATCACAATAAGTGATGGTATCTCAATGGGTACCGAAGGTATGAAGGCTTCATTAGTAAGTAGAGAGGTAATTGCAGATTCCATTGAAACAGTTACCTTTGGTGAAAGTATGGATGCTCTTATCGTTGTAGCAGCATGTGACAAAAATATGCCCGGAGCAATGATGGCAATGGCCCGACTCAATCGACCATCTATATTTTTCTACGGCGGTGCAATATTACCAGGTAATTTCCACGGGAAAGACGTCAATATCCAAGATATGTACGAAGCAGTAGGATCCTGGTCACAAGGTAAAATGAGTTTACAAGACCTTCTTAGTATGGAAAAAGTTGCTTGCCCTGGAGAAGGTGCCTGCTCGGGTATGTTCACCGCAAATACAATGTCTTCAGCAATAGAGGCTTTGGGAATGTCTATCCCAGGTGCAGCTTCAATTCCTGCAGTTGATCGCAGAAATGAAACCCTTGCAGTAGAATCTGGCAAGCTACTTTACAATCTTATATCAAATGATATCAAGCCTAGGGATATTATGACACGAAAGGCCTTCGAAAATGCTATTAGAGTTGTATTGGCCATGGGAGGATCAACCAACGCAGTTTTACATCTACTCGCAATCGCACATGAAGCAAAAGTCAAGATTAACATAGAAGACTTTGATCGTTTAAGTCAAGAAACTCCCTACTTAACAGACCTACGGCCCGGGGGAAGGTTCGTGATGTCAGATATGGACAAAATTGGAGGGGTTCCTGTAGTAATGAATGAATTACTACATGCTGGGCTTCTTCACGGAGACGAACTCACAATCACAGGTAAGACTATAAAAGAAAATCTCAAAAATTTTCATGATACTCCAGATAAATCTGTAGTATACCCAGTATCCTCCCCGCGTAAAAATACAGGAGGCCTCGTAATTCTCAAAGGCAATCTTGCTCCAGAAGGAGCCGTTATGAAAGTAGCCGGTACTTCTCATCTCAAACACAAGGGTCCAGCCAAGGTTTTTGACGGTGAACGTGCTGCGTTTGAATCCGTTACTAAAGGGAAGATCAAAGATGGCGATGTACTGGTTATACGTTATGAAGGTCCTAAAGGTGGTCCTGGAATGCAAGAAATGCTAGCAGTTACAGGAGCAATCATGGGACAGGGTCTAGGAGATAGCGTTCTACTAATGACAGATGGCAGATTCTCTGGTGCAACGTACGGACCTATGATAGGTCATGTGGCACCAGAAGCTCAGGTTGGAGGCCCAATAGCCTTAATCAATGATGGTGACACAATATCGATGGATGTCGAAAATCGCGAACTCACCTTGCACGTACCTGATGAAGAACTTGAACAACGTAAACTCCAGTGGTCACCACGACCAACAAACCATCCTTCAGGAGTATTGGCAAAATACGCTAAACTTGTCTCTTCTGCATCCAAGGGAGCTGTAACAACCTGATATCTGGGATTTTAGTAACTGTTTCTTCAATTAGATAAAGCTTTTTACAGAATATGTTGCTATTTTTTTATTCTAGCTACTTCAAGCATAGTATCTAAAAGAAACTTGTTGAAACCGAGGCTAATGGCTATATTTGCGTCAATATCTGATTCCTCATACAACCCAGTAGCAGCTTGTGCAACAGACCTCCCAGCAAAAAGATCAGGATCTTGACGGTTAAAATCGATTGCATTGGAATAATCCTTTATTGCTTCTTCAAATCTACCCAATGATCTTAAAACGTCTCCACGTTTCTTTAATACAAGTGATACTGCAATATACCCTTTTTGATCTGCAGGGAAAATCTGGATTAAATACTTTAAATCTATCAATGATTCTGTCAGCTTATCAAAAGCTGAGTTGATATTATCTTCTTCAATAGCCGATAAAGCTAAATGATATTTTGCTTCCCCTCGCCCCCTGTAGCCAGAAGCAATATTATCGTCAATACTTATGGCACTCGAATAGTCGGTGATTGCTTCATCAAATTTAAGGAGGTTTTTGAAAACATCTCCTCTACCTACAAGCGCAATTGTATCATCAGGGCTAGAAGATAAAACCAAGTTGAAATCTTCTAATGCCTTAGAATTATTTCCATTTTTTAAATATTCCAATCCACGAGCCAATCTTGCAGAAACATTACCTGGTTCAAGCGCTAATAAATTTGTGTGTTCACTTATAGGATCTCGACGAGTAAGCCCTTGTAAATATCGAAAATCTAATACTGCCCTATCGTAATGACCAAGGTAGTAAAGAGCTTTACCTCTGCCAAGCAGTGCCTCTGTATTCTGAGTATCAAAACTTAAAGCCAGATCATAGTTACCTATTGCCATTTCCAATTCGCCCGTTTCTCTACGAAGATTTCCAAACTTTACAAAAGCTTTAGGATTCTCAAAGTCAAGTGATATTGCTTTTTCCAAATCAAGGATGGCTTCTTCAATTTGACCCATTTCTCTTTTCAAATCGCCACGTTCAACAAGAGTTTTTACGTCGTAAGGTTCCCATTCCAAAACTAGGTTGAAATCTGAAAGTGCATCGTTATAGAGTTTTGCAGCTTTAAATGCTGTAGCTCTATCAAAAAATAATGACGGGGTATCTTCTTGCAAATTAATTGCTCTATTAAAATCATCAATAGCTTTATCAGGGTTACCCATTATCAATAACGCTTTACCGCGATATGTGTAAACAAGACTGTTATCAGGATTCAATTGAGCCGCCAAGTTAAAATCAATCATTGCCTCAGCCGGCTGGTTTACAAGAGCATTATAATTCCCATAACTTACATCATTAGTTAAATTCATTAATGCGAATCCTCTTCGCAAATATGAATATCCATCTTTAGGTTGTAAATCTATAGCCTGCGTAAAACTATCTATAGCTTCTTGGTAAAGCTCAGCGTTACTCAGTGCCACGCCTAGCCAATAATGAGCTTCTGCGTTTGAAGGATCAAGTGTTACTAATAATCTGTAATTATCAATAGTTTTCTTACAAGCTGGACCAGGACGGCATTTTTGTGGACGCTCTTGGTCTACTCCCCAAGTGCTAATAATTCTATAAGCTTCTCCTCTTTTTAAAAGAACCTCACGACTATTCTTAAAACGCTTCAAATCTAATACCTGAGCTTCATTAAAATTCCTTATGGCTGAAGAGTAATCTCTGTTATTAAAACTTTCAGTCCCCTTAGATACTAAATCAGTGAATACGTCTATTGTTTCTTTATCTGATATATCATTATCAATTTCTTCAACCATGGAAGTGCCAGTACAGGCAATGATTATTATGATAAATCCTAGCATTAAAAGGATTATCCGAATTTTTGCTGTGCAAAAGGCTTTATACACTTACAACTCCATTACATTTTAGATATATTGAAAAAAGGAATACATCCCAAATACTTATGACATTTTTCGCTTTGTCAATCTCTATCGATGCTTTGACGAGTCTGAATCCTCAACTGGTCTCTTTGGGTTAAATGTGGTAAATACTTTGCAACGAATTCTTCTAAAGTTTGGTCTGGAGAAGGTGTTGAAGTATCAAGGGAAAATTTGTATCTTAATAGTGAATGATTAAAGTGATATTCAAATCGTTCGAGAACTTTTTCCACATCTTCGTCCTTAACCACAGTCCGGTCATGTGGATCACTTCGCATTCTATCTCTTATCACTTCAGGACTCGCTTGTAATAACACGAGAACTGTGTCATCGGCACGTTCCAATATTTCAGCTTCTATATGTCTGCAGAAAGATTCTCTATCTCCGTATTCACCTTTACTTCCATATCCATAATAGAGCGGCGCATAGACAGCTTCTTCTATATGAAATCCAACAAGAATATGATCACTATCACGATAAAGCATTGGCGCTAAATGATAAGAAAATTGGTATCTCTGAAACATTTCTTTCAGCTCAGGTCCCAAAGACATAAACTTGTCTAGATCCTTTTGAGAAATTTCATCCCAGTGGCCCACCCAAGGCAGGGTGAAATGATCATGATACTGTACAATCCCCAATGGAGTAGGTTGTCCCATAAGCCTATCTCTCCACTCAACTATTTTTTTAACCAAGGTCGACTTTCCAGAATACTCAGAACCTACTAGTATTAGTCTCATACAACATCCCCCTTGTTTAAACTTTTACAAATCAAACATACAATACAAATACTCGGGTAGTTTATATGCATCCAATAAGGTATATTTTAATAAGCATACACATAATTAAGAACACCAGCTTATCTTAAAACTAATTTTACAGTATTTTCTCAAACAAACCGTAACATGGAATTATAAGTGTAACTAACCGATTCTCTATATCAATATAATCGCTAAATTTGATAATAATTATCAAGGTATTTTTTGGACAATCTATGCTCGGTGGTGTAGTGGTAACACGAAGGACTTTGAATCCTTAATCCCAGGTTCGAACCCTGGCCGAGCAGCCAATAATTGAAGATATATGACATTAAATACTAGAAGTACAAAAGTTTTTGTTATAAGCAACCCGTAATAGATTTTTCAAAATATATCAATACAAACAATCTTGGAGCATTTAAACAAATACTCCGACTGATTCGACTCACACTAGTCCATTGCAATATATTTTGAAGGACATTTAACTATCACATTATGACTACTAAATATACCTTCTGAGCTAAATGTACCTTCAAGAATTAGCTCAGAATGTTCGTTGAAAAAAAGATCAGGAATTACACCTTCATGCTGAGCTGTAATCCTGTCTGTACCATCGCTAATCGCAAATGTGGCTAATATTGAATTATCATCTCTGGCAAATGAATCCTTGACCAATTTACCGTTAACCCTGAACACTTCATCATCGCTCCGATTGTCAAGACTCAGCAGTTCTCCTACTGTAAGGTAATAAACAGCAGCCCCTTGAAAAGCATTGAAAGCAAAATACCCTAAAGCCAACACTAAAACAAAGACTGCCAAGAAAATTTTGAATCGGTTAGCAAACAGGACAGAATTAGCTATATCTGAATTATTATCAGAAGTTGACAAACCAGGTTTGGACATTAATCTTTCCCTGTTAATATGCGATTTTCTTCTATCATATTCTTCAATATTGCAATTTCACGGTTCAATTCTTTCTGGCGGCGTGCAATCAAAAATACATAGGCAAAGAAACCTAACCATGTAATTGCAAATACAGCAAAAAGAAAACCAAGATTTGCTTCGGGATCCGATTGTTGTTGACCCGTTTCTTGTCCTAGGTAAACTCGATCATCTATAGTTAAAGTATCACTATTTTCAGTAGCATTAACGGCAATTGGGACAATCAGAAAAGATACTATTATAAAAGCAAGAATTATTTTGAGTGAAGTATTAGGTTGTTTGTCTATATAGTTCATTTAATGCAGATTCTGACCTCCGAAGATTATAACTCTGATTCAATAAGACCAAATATAAAAATGTGAAAGCGAGAAGTGCAACCCTCACAGTGATCCACATACTCGAATCTAGTGCTCCAGGTTCAGACAAAGGACCCATATTCATAGGTGGATGCACACTGCGCCACCATTCAGTAGCCATGTAAATTATTGGAGTATCTATTGCTCCAATTAAAGCAACTACCGCTCCATATCTAGCACCCTGAGCTCCTTTAGGACCATATGCTCGAACCATCAGGTACCCTACATAAATAAACCACAGGATTAAAGTAGTAGTCAGGCGAGGGTCCCAGGTCCACCAAACACCCCAAACCGGTCGTGTCCACAATATACCCGTGACTAGAAGTAAGGAAATAAGCAGAGTGCCTAACTCTGCTGTTGCATAAGCAATATTATCCCATTTTTCCTTTTTGGTAATCAAATACAAAACGCTGAAAATCGCTACAAGTACTATCGAGATCATACCAATCCATGCCAATGGAAGATGGTAGTAGAATATCCTCTGAGACACACCCAGATTTTGTTCAGTTGGCACCCAAAAAAAGATCAAATACAGCACAAGCCCCATTATAACAGTGCTAGCTATTATGAGAATATCTGGTGTAGCTTTTCTAAATAATTTCAAACAAAACCACCCATCAAAGTTGGTACTGATACAAATTATAACTTTGGCCTATGCCTAAAATTTATCACACATTAAATCATATAAACAATAAATCCACGATTAATGAATAGTCATGTCAGTCTAATAGCTGATATGTGACTAATGTTATTACCAGTTTGTGAAGGCTCCATCGTTTCTACGTAATAATGGAGGCCATGTATATGATGTGTCAGTGCGACTTTGGGCTACGCTCTCGTCAATTTCCACTCCTAACCCTGGTCTATCCGTTGCGTAAGAGTACCCATCCATCCATTCAATTTGGACTGGGAATACATCAATATCATATGTTCCAGGTTCCTTAGGCATCTCACAAACACCAACATTCGTTGATGCCATGCAAAGTGCTACACAGGCAGCTGCGCTAACCGGACCTAATGGATTATGCGGAACAATATCAATATAATGTGTCTCAGCCCAATGTGTGATTTTAAGTGCTTCAGTTAACCCTCCAACATTACAGAGATCGATTCTCGCATAGCTAATTAATTCTTCTTCAATAACCTCCCTGAACTGCCATTTACTTGACCACTGTTCACCAGCTGCTATTGGTAAATTTATATGGCGTTCAAGCTTACGATAGGTGCCTGGATTTTCAGAGCGGATCGGATCTTCGATAAAAAATGGTTTTAGAGGTTCCATGTCTTTGCACATAGCAATAACATGCGCAGGATCAAGCCGGGTATGTACATCAAAGCATATTTGAATATCAGGACCAACTTTGTCCCTGACTTTTTCCATCTGTTCCACAGCTATTCGTATTGACTCAACCGGTTCCAGAAGAGCCTCACCCTTAGGGTCAAAACTTCCGGATGTTTCTGGCTGACCCCAACGAACAAACTTCCAACCATCCTCGACTTTACTAATACAATTTTCTATCAATTCATTTGTTGTAGACCCTTGGCAGTGAGGGTAGGAAATCACTTTATCTCTAACAGGACCACCTAATAACTTATACACTGGCATATCTAAAGCTTTACCTTTTATATCCCACAAGGCAATATCTATTGCACTGATTGCACATGAATAGACACCATCAGCTGGAAAAAAGGAACCTCGAAACATGTGCTGCCACAACCTCTCGGTACTAAAAGGGTCCTGTCCAACTATCAATTCAGACAGGTGACTGATAGCAATTTGAATAGATTTAGCCCAATGTCTTATACCAGACTCACCTAATCCATATATACCAACATCAGTTTCAATTTTCACAACCAATGAACCGGCGCTAATACGATAAGATTTGATCTCGGTAATCTTCATCTTAATTAACCTCACTTTTACTCAATACCAAAAATCACCGCTCCTTCTTCGATGGACCTAAGACATTCTTATGATAAGTTTGGATTCAGGGCTTTTGAAAGAGTGTACGCTGAATCATTTGTGCTTCCCATATAAACACCTGATGGGATTTCGTGGAAGACCTTAAGAGACACAAGTACCGGACCTTCCATCGTAAATATGTCTGGTAATTCACTTACAAAATCTTCCAAGTTGTCAAATTTAAAATTTCCATTAAACCCTGATGCCTTTGCCAACCCTGAAAAATCTATTTTTCCTGATCCGGGTACAGACTGGCCACCAGTAGTGTAATAAACCCCATCTTCAAAAACAAAATGAACAAGATTTGTCGTAGCTCGATCAGCAATTGTGACCAAACTACCAAGATTCATTAGTAAAGCTCCATCACCATCCAGAACAATAACATTACGACCAGGTTGAGCAATCGCCAAACCGAGACCAACAGAGGAAGCCTTACCCATAGCGCCATAAATGGGTAAATCCAATTCTGGCCTATTTGAAACAGAAACCCAGTATCTGTTAGGTGTCATCGTAGAAACCACAATAGAATCTTTTCTAAGTTTATTTATTTGTTTTATTGCTTCTAAGGCAGAAAACATGCGCTATCCTAATGATTACTTTATATTAATGAAATTCTAGACCTGATAACAAAATGATTCAAGCCTGAATTTTTATTAATACTTGACACGCTAATTATAAACCGCAGAATAAATTATGCTTCTAACTGCATCAACTGCAGGATATTACCGTCAGGATCATTGAACGTAGCAATATGACCACCCCAGTGCTCCTTTTCTGGCTTTCTAATAAATATTATCCCCTGTGAAGTCAAGCGTGAGTATTCGCTTTCTATATCATCCACTCCAAAATTTACCATCACTCGAAAAGGATCTTTTGAAGCACCCGTAACCTGTCCATGAATACCCAATCCTAACCTCATCTGTCCCCATTTAAATGACACGAAATCAGGTTTAATCGAATGTGGCTCTAAGCCTAATTTGCCTTGATAAAATTCAACCATTTTCATCAATTCACTTGTCCATATAACAACTCCGGCAACTCCTTCAATCATTGGATTTCCTTCCTTTAGTTAGGTTGGGCAATAAACTTTTGATACATCATTATCAACTTAGTATATAATGCACGCTAAGAGACCAGTGGGTGGTTGATGAAAGTATAAAGATGGGTCTCCAGAAAGGAGGTTTTGCATTGGACAGTAGAATCAGGAGGTGTTCTTGGTAGGTGTTCACTAGAACATCTCTAAGCATAGGGCCCCATTAATTTGGGGCCCTATTTATTTTAAGCTTGAACCCTTTCAATTATGATCAGAAAAATACTTGAAACAATAATTAGAATTAAAGCGACTCTGCGAAACCTTTGATAATCTATTCGTCGTAACAAAAAAACTCCTGTTTTGAAACCAATGCATACTGGTATTGCTGACAAACCAATTAGTAACATTAAATCTTTTGTAAACAATCCTGAAATTGCATATCCTGCCACACTACTACCCATCACTATTAAGAAAAAGACAGCAAGGCCAGCTCTGATTTCAATAACATCTCTTTTGCGATTCATTAAATAGAGAGCTATTAACGGTCCCCCAATAGCACTAGAAACCACAAGTGCAGATACAATAAAAGCTAAGGGAGGTCCTAATTGTTTTGGAATATTTAATGATATCCAACGATCAACTGACAAGATTAGTGAAAGTAATATAACTAGTCCTAGAATCACAATACGGCCAGCCTCTAGGCTATACAACCCCAGCAAATAAAGACCTACAGGCATCCCTATTAGACCTGCCGCTGAAATCTGAACCATCTCCTTAGAATTCAACCGGTCCTTGGTTTGTATCACAATCAACAATGCAATACCGGTTCCTATTGTGTTAAGTAGTATCACTGTAGTTGTAGGGTCTAGAACAATTAACAAAATTGGTCCTGCTGCCAAACCTATACCAAACCCTAGAACGCTTGAGATGGTAGCAGCGATCAAAGATCCTAAAACCACTACTATAATAATTTGAGCTTCTAACATTAGCCTATCTTTTTCATATTTGACAAAGTTCAGTTTCGTATTCCAAAATTAACAACCCTTTTACATGTCTTAATCCATAATATAAAATCTAGTATACGGTAGGAATATATAATGTTTTATGAACCAACAAAGGGTTATGAGTTAGACCATAATCCATTTAATTCCATAATCGTACCTCGTCCGATTGGGTGGATATCTACTCTCAGTAGTACAGGAATACCAAATCTAGCCCCTTATTCTTTCTTTAACGCAGTAGCATACACACCACCTCAGGTAATGTTCTCGGCAACAAGTAATCATATATTCGGTGGTTTAAAAGACGCAGTAGCAGACTCTCAAACCACAGGAGAATTTGTAGTAAATATCGCCACATCTAACCTCAGAGAACAAATGAATAAATCTGCCGTACCAGCTCCACACGATGTAGATGAATTTGAATATGTAGGACTCACCAAATCACCGAGTAAGATTGTTAAATGTCCGCAGGTGGCAGAGAGTCCAATACATCTTGAATGTAAATTTACTCGATCAATGAACATATTATCAGATGACACTAAAATCCCAAACACCGTTGTTTTTGGAGAAGTCATCGGAATACATATAGAAGATGATTTTTTAATTGACGGTAAAATAGACTTAATGAAACTGAAACCCATTGGCAGGCTTGGATATCTGGATTTTGTAGAAGTAAATAACAGCTTCTCTTTGGAAAGACCAGACTGGGATACCAAATAAATAAGTAGAATTAGGTCTAACACGACCAAAAAATCTATTAATGCCCTTTATGGCACGGGTTGGCCTGCCAATACTCCGGTGCACCTTGCTTTATCCACAGCGATCTTTCCATTCACTAAAACATACGGGATACCTAAAGGATATTGCTTGGGATTATCAAATGTTGCCGTATCAATTATGTTATCCCCGTCAAAAACAACAACGTCTGCAAAATAACCCTTTTTAATAAGACCTCTTTTTGTGATCCCAAACCTCTTGGCAGGGTTTTCTGTTATGCGTTGGATAACCTGTTCCAGGCTAAGTACATTAAATTCGCGTCTTAACCTTCCGATAAACCTTGGGAACGTGCCATATGCCCTAGGATGAGGAAATGTTCCAACATGTATCGAATCGCTACCAACCATGAAATCAGGCCTTGCCAAGAAGTCTTGAGAGTCCCTACTGACTTGATGCCATTTAGAAACACTATCCGGAGGTGTTCCCCAAAATGCTATCTGCAAATCCTCTTCCACCAGTAGATGGCATAATGCCTCGCCAAGATTCATTCCCAATATCTCAGCAATATCTCCCATCACCATTCCTTCCATATGTTGGTTGTTTGGTAAATAAGAAAGTACAGCCTCCTCCAAGGGGCGTTTCATACTAGACTCAATATGTTGGATAATTTTCTCTCGTTCATTATCATCCTTCAATCGTTGAATAACTGCATCAGGACCACCTTGATGAGCATAACTTGGTAAATTACTTGCAGGGAAAGTACTCCCTGTTGGGTAAGGGTAAATATCTCCTGATATATCCACGACCCCGTTAGTAGCATCAATCTCTGCGAAACGTTCTTTTACCTGGCCGGCATTATCAGCAGATGTTCTGTAATGTGAAAAATGTACCTTTACACCTGAACGTCGACCAATTTCTAGAGCTTCTGGAACCCCACCTCCGCCAAAAGCTCGATCGATATTTACATCTCTTAGATGAGTTACATATACGCCATCGTTTTCAGCTACTGGCTTACAAATTTCTACCAGTTCTGTAGTATCACTCCAGGCCTGAGGATGATAAGAGAGTCCGGTAGCAAGTCCAACAGCTCCCTGTTCCATACCTTCTATAACAAGTCGTTGGGCATGTTTAAGGCGATCACCAATCATAGGAACATCTTCAAATCCACAGGTTTCAAGACGAAGTGCACCATGAGCTATCAAGTACGCTGTATTGACAGCTGTAGTCCCTTTATAACTCTCTCGAAAACTTGAAACGCTACTAGGGTCAAGATTCTCTGGTGGATTTCCTAATATTCCTCTCAGATATCTACCATAAGCTTTATAGTTTTCTGGAGAAAGAGGGCAATAAGACAGTCCGTCCTGTCCTAGTATTTCAGTAGTTATGCCCTGGCGTATACCCTCTTGATGTTGTGGGTCGTTTAGCAACATCGCATCTGAATGGACATGTGCGTCAATAAAACCCGGAGACACCATCAATCCTGTTGCATCTATAATTTGTTTAGAGTTTGATTGTACCAAATTTCCTATTGCTTCTATTCTATCTCCACAAATCCCTACATCCCCTCGATATCCTGTACCACCACTGCCATCCACTATAGTGCCACCCATGATCAATACATCAAACATTTTTTCTCCTCACCCAGGAAATTAACTAATAATATTTATTTACTAGATTATGAAGGTAGTTAAAGATTAGTGCAATAACCTACAAATAATCGTGATTGAAAAATGGAATTATCTAATATATATAAGTAAAAATTTATCTGAAATTACTTAAGAATGTTACAAATTTTAGTTGTGTATGAAATTTTTTGGATCGGTAAAAAGAACAGCTATACCATCTAACAAATAAAAGTGTAAACTTAATTTAATCAGACCAATTTCATTTATCCTTTAAATTTATTTCTAACATAAATATCCAAATTATTTAAAGAAAACCATGCTTTGAAACAAGAAACTGTCGATGTACTGGTAATAGGAGGTGGTGGCGCAGGCCTTTCAGCAGCTATCTCTGCTGCGAGAAAAGGGGCAAATGTCCTTTTAACGGAAAAATCGGAGAGTATTGGTGGTGCAACTAGCCTATCCGTTGGGACAATATCCGCATCAGGCACAATTTATCAAAAAAGAGCTGGAATTAAAGACAGTGTAAGCTCACATTTTTCGGATTATTTAAAATTTATTCCCCAAGGCAAATCGGAATCTGACTACGACCTTAATCTCACACATTTGTTAATTGAGATTGCTCCAAAAGTCTTAAATCGCATGGTAAATCTAGGACTAGACTACACCGGTCCTCACCCAGAACCTCCACATTCCGTTCCGAGAATGCACAACGTTATTGGGGGATCAAAACAATACATTAATAAACTCAAATCAACCGCACGTAGCCTGGGAGTCAAAATAGAAACGTCAACAACTGCAGATCATTTGATCCTAGATAAAGAAGGGATCGTCGACGGAGCGGTGCTGAAATCAGAGATTGTCAACAATCCTTTAGTTATTAAGTCAAATCTAGGGGTGATACTGGCTACAGGATATTACACACCAAATCAACTCACTACTACAAATGATGGCGTCAACTCGAAGAAACTTTCGATAAAAGTAACTGGAAAAGGAATAGATCTGGCTAGATCTATAGGCGCAGCTATAGTTGAAGACCCCGACGGAGAATCGCCGTCGCTTAGGACTCCTTCACAACCATATGTTCGACCAGAACCGGCTTTATTCAAAAACGGTGCTGTGTTAATCAACTTAGAAGGGAGGAGATTTACCAATGAACTAGACAAACCTGAATTTGATTTAGACCAACAGTTTCAAAATACTGGATATATATTATTCGATTCTACTCTGGCATCCAAAATTGCTTCTGAAAAAGAGGACTCTGCAAATGTAAGGGATGGATGGCTAAAAAATCAGAAATTATTCCTCTCAACCTTCCCTGAAATTGCCTACGCATATATAGATGATTATTTAGAAAAGACATCCTATTTTTTTGTGGCAAATTCCATTGAAAATCTTTGTAACAAAACATCTCTACCAACTAATAACGTTGAACAGGAAATTGCAACAATAAATCGAATATCACAGTATAAATTGAAGGACCCTTTTGGCCGAAAACCACTGGTTCCAAGTTTACTTACTCCACCTTATTATGCGATAGGACCAGTTAAAACCGAATCATGGTTGAGATTTGGAATAAAGATAGATAGTAAAACAAGAGTCTTAACAGAATCTGGTCGACCAATACAGAAACTCTTTGCCGCCGGAATAAGTGGATCATCAAACACACTTGTGGCTGGACACGGACATGCCCTTGTATGGGCATTTGGCACAGGCCATATTGCAGGCAAACAAATTATGGAAGAACATGATAGATAACTTATCAAAACATAGTGTTATATTAGAAATTGATCACAAACTGTTACGGCCTTAATAATTCATAAACAATTTTTCAAGGAGCTGGTATGAAGTCTATCTACATCAGTGAACACGGAGGACCTGAAGTTCTTACATATGGGGAAATGCCCGACCCGGTTATTGGACCCAATGAAATAAAAGTCCGTGTAAAAGCATGCTCAATTAATAGAGTTGACATATTTACTCGCATGGGAGTCAGGGGTACACGTCTAGCTTTAGATAGCCCACATATACTTGGTGGAGACTGTGCCGGAGAAGTTACAGAAATCGGCTCTGAAGTTACACGAGTAAAGATAGCTGATAGGGTAGTCATAAACCCAAAAATTAGCTGTTCTCAATGTCAATACTGTATAGCAGGCGACGATGAACTGTGCATTAAACCTAAAATGCTAGGTCAAAACTCTAATGGTAGCTATGCTGAATATATTAATGCTCCAGCCACCAATGCAATCATACTACCTGATTCTTTATCTTATGAAGAAGCATCTGCGATGCCTACAGTATTCATGCCCAGTTGGAATATACTTATCAGAAGAGGCAAACTCAGGCCCTGGGAAACCGCATTAATCCTATCTGCATCCAGCGGAGTTGGCAGTGCTGCAATACAGATAGCTAAAAATGTTGTGGGCGCTCGTGTAATTGCAACAACAAGTACTCAAGAAAAAGCAAGCATGGCAAAACAAATGGGTGCAGATCATGTGATTAATTATGCTGAAGAAGATATTGAACAACGCGTCAAGGAATTAACTGGAGGAAGAGGAGTCGATGTGGTTGTGGATCACGTCGGGGCAGAATTTTGGCCAGCAACATCAAGGTCTCTTGCAACTGGAGGAAGATACGGCATATGCGGTGTGACAACTGGATATCTGGTTAATTTACAAATCGGGCAATTATTCCTACGTAATCAAACAGTATTCGGAGTATTCATGGGACGAAGAGATGATTTGAGGCAAATAATAGACCTGGCAGATAAGGGAATGATAAAAGCAGTTATACATCAAATATTCCCACTAAAAAAAGCAGAAAAAGCTCACAATATTATGGAATCTCAGAATTTCTTTGGCAAGCTAATATTAAAACCTTGATAAAAGCCTTAAATCTAACCATCTAAAACACTAGTTCATAAAGACTTTATGGCTTCAATAACCTCATCAGCATGTCCAGCCGGTGTGACATTTCTCCAAATAGTGCCGATATCTCCATTTTCATCAATTAAAAAAGTGTTCCTTAAAACTCCTACAGATTCTTTGCCTTTAACTACCTTTTTGCCCCATGAATCATATGCCAACATGACGGAGCGATCTTTATCTGTCAAAAGATCGAAATTCAATTTGAATTTCGTCCTGAATTGTTCATGAGAATCTAGGTTATCAGGACTAATACCTAACACCATGGCTCCCTGTTCAGTGATTTCACTCATCCTGTCTCTAAATTCACATGCTTCAATAGTACAACCGGGCGTATCGTCTTTAGGATAAAAATACACAACTACTTTTTTGCCAACGAAATCTGCTAAAGAAATAGACCCCCCAATTGTAGACGGGAGAGTAAATTTCGGTGCTTTTGAACCAATTTTGAGTTCCATATATCTATATACTCCTTTCATCGATATCAGTTAAAGTTAATAACTAATCCCTATCATATTGATATAGTAGGCTTAATAGTATGCCAATCGGTAGATTGTTCATATGCATAAGCTGCTTTTAGCAATGATTCTTCTCCCAAATGATTGGCCATTAGCTGTAACCCAATTGGAAGACCATCGAAAAAGCCGCATGGGATAGAAATTGCTGGTAATCCGGCAATATTCGCTGGCTGAGTGAAAACGTCATTCAAATACATGTTTACAGGATCATCCATCTTTTCTCCTAAATCAAATGCTACTGAAGGGGATGTTGGAGATAACAATAAATCATATTTGGTAAATATCTCATCAAATTCCTGTCGAATAAGAGTTCTAACCTTTTGTGCTTTCAAATAATACGCATCATAATAACCTGAAGAAAGAGCGTAAGTGCCAAGTAAAATCCTTCTTTTCACCTCAGAACCAAATCCAATCTGTCTTGTTTCTTCCAGTGCATCCCACATATCGTCGGCTTCATCAGACGAAAATCCATACTTTACTCCATCATATCTAGCGAGGTTAGCTGAAGCCTCACTTGGTGCAAGAATATAATAAACAGCAAGTGCATATTTAGTTAAAGGCAATGATACATATTCCACAACTGCCCCAAGATTTTCAAACACATCGATAGATTTAAGAATGGATTCTTTTATTTCTGGATCAATATCTTGGTTAAAATATTCTTCTGGAATTCCGATTCGCAATCCCTTAACACCTGTATTAAGGTAATTTACATAATTTGGCACTCGTTGTTCAAGGGAAGTGGCATCAAGAGGATCTTGTCCAGATATAGCACTAAGCACCAAAGCAGCATCGGTTACATCTTTAGTAATTGGTCCTATTTGATCAAGAGAACTAGCAAATGCAATCAATCCATAGCGACTAACCCTACCATAGGTAGGTTTTAAACCAACTACTCCACAAAAAGCTGCGGGTTGTCTAATACTCCCTCCTGTATCAGATCCTAATGAAAAGATGCATTCATTTGCTGCGACTGCTGCTGCAGGACCTCCACTGCTTCCTCCAGGAACTCGACTGGAATCCCAGGGATTTTTGGTAGAGAAGAATGCTGAGTTTTCTGTTGAAGATCCCATAGCAAACTCATCTAGATTGGCCTTACCAACCAGGACAGAACCTTGACTATACAATTTGCTAGCCACCGTAGCATTGTAGGTAGGAACAAAATTTTGGAGCATCTTCGATGAACAAGTCGTGAGAATACCTTGAGTACAAATATTGTCTTTAAGCACCATGGGCACACCCGTTAATGGCCCTGAAAGACCTTTTGATATTGACGAATCAGCATGTTTCGCCTGATCGAGGGCTAGTTCCTCTGTAACTGTCACTAGGGCATTTACTTGACTATCAGTCGTTTTTATTCGATCTAATACTGATTTAGTGAGCTCAACAGAAGAAACCTGTCTACTTTGAAGTAAATCTGAAGCTCCTTGTATAGTTAAATCATATAGTTTGTCTTTCAAAATAAAATCACTGATATTTCACAATTATATTAAGTAAATGATTCTTGCCTATTTGCTTGTCTTTGATTTCAAAACCGACTTTACTCTTACAAGATCGTTTTCCAATAAAGGAGCATTACTCAACAAGGTATGAGCATCTTTAGACTCAGTCACTAGATCTTGCCTTATTGTTGATTGGGAATTTTCCAGCTGCATGAATGCTTCTACAGACTCTGTATCAACTTCATCCAACACAGCAAACTGGTCTAGAATATCAGACAATTGGGCTTGCATTTGTTTCATATCAGAGTCACTCAACTTAACCCTAGCAAGAGTTGAAATATGCTTAACTTCATCTAACCCTATTTGCATTGCTTGTACCTCCAGACGATTTGAGCAGTTTAGCAAACCAGTACTCGAGTAACAAGAAAAAGCATTCAATAACCCCTACTATCAAAAACTAGTTTGACTGATTTGAATAGCAAATGATAAATTCCAAATAACCCTATCCAAATATCACCCAATATTAATAACTTGAAAACATTTGTATACCCTAAAAACAACCGGACAATACTAATAATTTGTATATGCTACATATTTTTGATTGGATGTAGCATATTTGAAGATGCAAATAACAATTCTATACTAAATTCCACCTTTTCAAGATCCAAAATTGCTCCTCAATCTTTGTCAGAAAGTAGATATGGTCACACTGCTACATTACTCAATGACGGAAGAGTAATTATAGTTGGAGGATTTAACAAAGATGTCTGGCCAGTTAAAACTTCAGAAATATTCAATCCCAAAACAGGAGTATGGACAAAAACAGCACCAATGTCAGCGTCACGAGCCTTTCATGGAGCTATAGCCCTTAAAGATGGAAGGGTCTTAGTCACTGGCGGATTAGGACATAATATGACTCCTACCGCATCAGCAGAAGTATGGGATCCAAAAACAGACACATGGAAACAATATCTAAGCATGGCAACAGGCAGGAGAGGCCATAGTTCCGTTGAACTTGGAGACGGAAAAATATTGATAGTTGGAGGGATCGGGCAATCTGGCCCACTTGCACTTGCCGAGATATACGACACTACAGCAGACAGTGCCTGGGTAACCAATAATATGCTGGATCCGCATAGCGACCATTCATCCGTACTCCTACAAGACGGAAAAGTACTAGTCGTCGCCGGACTTAAGCATGGGTCTTCTCTTTCAAAAACAGAAATTTTTGATCCTAATACTGAAGAATGGACTTACACTGGTAGGATGAAAAGAAGAACCTTCTCACATAAAGCCGTTACAATTAAGAATGGATCAGTGCTATTGATTGGAGGATTTGGAGCTGGTGACGGTCCATATTCTGTAGAGATATATAATCCTATTGAAAACAAATGGGATCAAATGGAGAACCAGATGAATGAAGGGAGATCTCTGCATTCAGCAACGCTTCTCAAAGATGGCCGTATATTAGTTGCGGGAGGCTCCAACAGATATGGAAATATGGAAAGTAGTGAAATCCTTGATCCCGCAACAGGTATTTGGGTAACATCAGGTTCCATGGTAGCTGCAAGATCGAATCACACAGCTACTTTATTACAAGATGGAAGAGTACTCGTTGTAGGAGGTGGGGCTTCAATTGTCGAAGCTTTCGACCCCAATATAGGCAAATGGCAATCAAGTGTTCCAAAATAAACAGTTAGCGCCAAAGATTGAAACCGCGTTTTAAATTTTAGTTGATCAAAATCTATCACAAAAAATGAACATTCTAAGTCTGATTCAATATTTAAACCCAATAAAGTTCTTTGCAACGGTCGCTATCTTTATAGTTTTGTCTTCTGGTTGCAATCCTAATGAAGCCGTTGTTAAAAAAGATATGACAGAAAACGAAACTTTTTCTCCAACTAGTACCTCAGCAAGATTCGTGAAACTGGAAACCAATAATGAAACTTTCGTTACCAATATGAAAAATTCTAGGCAAAGACACGTAGCAACCGTTTTGCTGAACGGTAAATTACTGGTTACAGGGGGCACTGATGAATTTGGTACCTCACCACTCGCTGAGATATACGACCCCTTAACTAATATATGGACTCCACTAACAGCAATGAGGTATGCACGTACCTTGCATAGTGCTACTTTACTGCCAAACGGGAAAGTACTAGTCGCAGGAGGAGAAGATAGTTCAGGTCGAATGCGAAGAGTTGAAATCTTTGATCCTGATACCTACTCATGGGAAACAGGGCCTGACCTGCTTACAATTAGAGGAGGGCATACTTCAACCTTGCTGAAAGATGGGAGCATTCTTCTGGTTGGTGGAATTGCAGCGAATCCCACTAACTCTGTAGAACTTTTGGACAGCACAACTGGTGAGTGGAATACCATCGAATCGATGTTGCAAAAACGAGCTTTTCATACAGCGACTTTACTCAACGATAACCGAGTCTTAGTTATTGGTGGCGCTCTCCTTAATGATGCTTCCGGAATCAACACTGCTGAAATATATAACCCTGTAGATAATTCATGGTCCTCAGCAGGGAAAATGAAAATAGGTCGCTCATTTCACACTGCCACTCTTATATCTGATAATCGTGTACTTGTTGTCGGTGGGCATAAAGATCAAAAATTTGCCGAAATATATGATCCTCGCCTCAACTCTTGGACAAAAGTAGGCATGATGGAAATAGCCAGGAGAAACCACACAGCGAATCTTATGCCTAACGGGGATGTCCTTATTACAGGAGGAAGTAATTCTGAAGAGATACCTGTTAAAGACGCTGAAATTTTCGAGGTTGACTCTGGGATTTTTAAGCCTGCTGGTAATATGGATTTATCTCGTCAAAACCATACTTCTACATTACTGGTAAATGGTAAAATTATTATTGTAGGCGGCGGCGGTACTGATAGAGTTCTTAATACCACAGAATTTTTTGACCCTGAACTCAAACGTTGGCTCGTAGATGGCTCACTTGGATCTTGGTATTTTGCAAATAATCTGAATCAAAGCCGTACAAACCACACAGCAACCTTATTGCCTGATGGCAAGATCTTAGTAACAGGTGGTCATACAAAAAATCTTGCCCTTGGTGAAAACGCTCGTTTAGGAAAAACAGTAGTCCTTAAATCTGCAGAAATATATGACCCAATCAGCAAAACATGGACAGATACCGCAGAAATGAATACGGAGCGCAGTGACCACAAAGCTATTCTGATAAATGGCGATAAAGTCCTGGTTTCTGGAGGCTACTTCCTAAAAAAATCGGATTCAGAAAACAAAAGAACTATGGAAGTAATATCTACAGCTGAAATTTACAATCCAACAACTGAAGTTTGGACAACAATAACTGATATGCAAATACCAAGACAAAGACATTCAATGATAACTCTACCAGATAACCGCATTCTGGTTAGTGGTGGAGATAGTGGCCAAGATGCACTAGGATCAGCTGAAATATATGACCCGGATTCAAACACTTGGAAATTGACAGCTAACATGCTATATCAACGCTCATTCCCGGTTATGGTAAAAATACCCGATAATAAAATCATGGTCTTTGGTGGTGCCGGAGGGACATCTGAAATATTTGATACTGCAACAGAAAAATGGACAGAAACTGGGTTGATGTCAACCCGTATTACAAGATCAGCAGTAACAACATTAGCCGACGGCAGAGTAATATCTGCAGGTGGGTTTGGACCAAAGGGAAGTCTGGATTCAGCTGAAATATATGATCCCAACTCCAAATCTTGGACATTAATTGAACCTCTACCCGAAAAAAAAGTTGGGCCGACAGGTACTAGATTGTTAAACGGGACTATCTTGGTACTAGGAGGTCGTTTTTCAGAAGCTATGTTACTCAACCCTATTTCCCTATCATGGACAAGTGCTGGTAAACTTAGCCAGTCTCGAAAGGGACATACTGCTACTATTACAAATGATGGGAGCGTAGTAATAATAGGAGGAGAAGCCAGAAACTCAAATATCCATGTTAGTACAGAAATTTACAAACCTTAACCTGAATTATTAAATTCATTCATCGAGTGATCAATACCAAAACCTATTATAGACTCGATCGCCATAACACTAACTTCCAAAGCTCGATTAATTTCCGGGATTTCTTCGGGTCCGAATCTACCAAGAACGTGACCAATTTCCTCAATATATTCATCTGGTCTACCAATCCCAATTCTCAACCTAGCAAATTCCTCGGTCCCTAAAGCTCTAATAATTGATTTAACTCCATTGTGTCCACCGGCACTACCCCTGGCCCGAATCCTTATAAACCCAAGCTGTAAATCCATATCATCATAAACCACTAAAATGTCGTCCGATGAGACTCTAAATTTGGTTATAATAGATGTGATAGCATTTCCAGTATTGTTTACAAATGTTTTGGGCTTTACTAGCACCACTGACTTGCCTGCTATTTGCCCCTGTCCATAAAAATAAAAACGATGATTTTCAACAATATCTATACTGTGAGATTCTGAAATTTGATCTACACACATATTGCCTACATTATGTCTTGTATTTTCATAAGATTGGCCCGGATTTCCAAGACCAATGATTATTTTGGATATCAAACGACACCCCCAAAATAGTTATATAGGTATTTTGAACACATTTGTAAGCCAACCTAAATCAATCTACTCACAGTACAATACCGAAATTAACATAAGTTTAAGTCGATATTACTTCTCCACTCCGCCCGCCTTTTTTTAATATAACTCTTATTCCGTCGATACAAATACCTCTATCTACAGCTTTACACATGTCATAAATAGAAAGTGCAGCAACACTCACAGCTGTTAATGCTTCCATCTCTACACCAGTTTTGCCTGAAGCTCTTACAGTTGATTCTATTTGTATAGATGATTGCAATTTGTCAATTTTCAACTCAACATCAATTTTATCTAGAACAATAGGATGGCACAGTGGTATCAGGTCGGAAGTGCGTTTAGCAGCAGTTATACCTGCTATGCGTGCGACTGTAAGAACGTCACCTTTAGCTATAGAGTTAGATTCGATCAAATCTATAGTATCTGATTTCATAATAACAGCACCTATGGCCTTAGCAATTCGTACAGTTACATCTTTATCTCCTACATCAACCATATTTGCCTTACCTTTGGCATCAAGATGAGTAAATCCGTCATTTTGCTGATGGGTCTCAAGGAATCTAGCTTCATTATTTGCCAATGAATCAGCCTCCTCATTCAGAGGATCTCCTGAATGGCCTTTAACCCATTTCCAATTAATGCTTCTTTTTAATATCTCATAATCCAGTTTTTCCCAAAGATCCAGGTTAGCCTTGCGTTTCCAGTTCTTTGTCATTGTATTGATAACATACATGCTGTCGGTATAAACAGTCACAGAAGAATTTTCTGGGACAGAAGCCAATCCTTCAACTACAGCACGTATCTCCATACGATTATTTGTGGTTTCATGTTCCGCTCCTTTTAATTGAGTTTTTTTTCCGTCTGTAAGCACAATTGCTGCCCACCCTCCAGTTCCAGGATTACCCAGACATGCTCCGTCAGTATATATATCAACCACTTCTAATCTCCAAAATATCGATTACTCTATTATTTCTCTATACAGCAAATCATATTGTGACTAACCCCCAATATGATACATTTCTATCTTTTTTTTCTTGCCCGCTACAGAACTACGAATCTCCGAGTAACGATCAACTCGATTTTGCCATAAACCTATAATAAGCTTTCTAAGCTCGTAATCATTAGCTCCAGTTCTTAAAGGACTTCGCAGATCTGTACCTTGATCAGAAAATAAACAGGTATAAACCGACCCTTCAGGAGAAAGTCGCAGTCGCGTGCAATCACTGCAAAACGGATTGGTAACCGATGTTATAACCCCTATTTCACCACCATCATCTTTGTACCTATACCTGTTTGCAACTTCACCTGGGTAGAGTGGTTTTAGCGCTTCTAGGGACATTTCTCGATCAATCATTTGTATTATTTCAGTCGCTGGCACCACTTCGCTCATATTCCAATTATTAAGTGTTCCTACATCCATATATTCGATAAAACGCAAAATATGTCCCCTATCGCGAACAAAATTAGCCAGCTGTAAAATAGTGTGATCATTAACACCACGTTGAATAACAGCGTTAATCTTTATAGGAGTCAATCCGGCTTTTTCAGCAGATTTTATTCCTTCCAGTACACGATCAGGACCAAAATTGCGCCCGTTCATCCTTCTAAAAACATCTTCATCTAAAGTGTCTAGACTTATCGTTATTCTATTAAGCCCAGAATTTTTTAAAAGTTGAGCCTTCTGCGGAAGAAGATATCCATTAGTAGTCATCGTTAAATCAACAATTTCAGGGATACAAGAAAGGTTGGCAATTAGTTCTTCAACTGAGTTTCGAACAAGTGGCTCTCCACCAGTAATTCTAATTTTGTTTACTCCAAGATTAGCAAATATACTAGCTAGCCTTGTGATTTCTTCAAATGTCAGCAGATCATCTTTTGGAAGAAATTGGTATCTATCACCATAAATTTCAGAAGGCATACAATAAGGGCAACGGAAATTGCATCTATCTGTAACTGAGATACGTAAATCTTTTAGTTGTCTACCAAGTTTGTCAGATGTCATTTTCCTCTACTACTCCGGAATCCTTTATGCCACTCGGATACTATTCCCAAGTTTGATATTAGTTTATTAATGGCTATCCCTCTATGACTTATTTGATTTTTTTCCTTCAATGATAATTGCGCCATTGTTTTGCCAAATTGTTCCACTAAAAAAACTGGGTCATATCCAAACCCTTTAGAACCAGTAGGCTTATCAATAATCCGACCTTCACATATTCCTGTGTGAATAAGGGGAGTAAACCCCATTCTAGCTATCACTATTACACAACGAAAACGAGCAGTCCAATTACTCTTTGAAATATGGCTTAAATTACTTAGCAGCAACTGGACATTATCATTATCATCTGAACCAACCCCAGCATATCTTGAAGATAACACACCAGGTGAACCATTTAGCCCGTCTACTTCTAAACCGGAATCATCTGATAAAGTTGTTAATCCACTTATTTTGGAATAGCTCACCGCTTTCTTAACTGCATTTTCTTCAAAAGTTGTGCCATCTTCCTCAACCAATTCTTCAATCCCTACTTCATCTAGTGAAGTTAAATCAAATCCACGATCACTTAATAGTGAATTCAGTTCACGCAATTTCCCTGAATTCCGAGTAGCAACGAGCATTTTGGGTAAAGATTTAATCAATTTAAATATAAAAAGTTATTATCAGAATTTTAATCTATTTTATATACCTCAGTACCAAAATAAAACACCACTAAGAATTGAGCTAAAAACAACTGTATAACAACATCCAAAAAGGATGTAAAATTATAAATGTCTTCTATTTAAATATTAACCTCCACACTGTATGATCTTGATACTTGCATTATCCATACATAAAATAGGAATATAACTTCGACCCAGTAGAAATAAATCACCTACAGATGAGGAGGGATCATAAAATGGCCGATATCGAACTCTGGCAAGAGTTGGGACAACAACTAAGGGTCGATTCTTTAAGATCGAGTGGAACAGCTGGCTCTGGGCACCCGACATCGTCAATGTCTGCTGCAGACCTAATAGCTGTTTTGATGACAAAGTATCTTAAATATGACTTCACGAAACCCGGAAATGTAAATAATGACCACCTTATATTTTCTAAAGGACATGCTTCGCCTCTTCTGTATTCTATGTACAGGGCTGCCGGGGTAATTAGTGAATCTGACTTACTAAGTTTTCGGCAATTTGGCAGCAAATTTCAAGGACATCCAACTCCGGCTATTGACTGGGTAGATATCGCAACTGGATCTTTGGGACAAGGATTACCAATAGCGGCAGGAATAGCGCTTGCAGGAAAATACCTTGACCGTATACCTTACACCGTCTGGGTTCTTTGTGGAGATAGTGAAATGGCTGAAGGTTCAATGTGGGAAGCGCTTGAGTTAAGTTCATTTTCAAAACTAGATAACCTGATCGCCATAGTTGATGTAAATCGTCTAGGACAACGGGGAGAAACCAGATATGGCTGGGACTTGAATGCATATACAGGTCGTGCTAAGGCATTTGGCTGGCATACTATCCAAATAGACGGGCATGATTTCAAAGAAATTGATGCAGCTTATACTGAGGCTTTAAACATAAAAAATATGCCTACTTTAATAGTTGCTAAGACTATCAAGGGCAAAGGTAATATAGAGATTGAAGATATGGACGGGTTTCATGGTAAACCACTAGAAAATATCGAAGCAGCAATTGAACAACTCGGTGGAATAAGGAACATTAAAATAGATGTGAATACGCCTTCAATAACCCAGACCCTTCACAAGTTTGTTCCTAGCCAATTAGAATCTCCAAAATATACTATTGGCGACAAAGTGCCCACCAGAAAAGCATATGGCGATTCTCTAGCACATATCGGTTCAATAAGAAACGATGTAGTGGCGTTAGATGCCGAAGTCAGTAACTCAACTTACTCAGATAGCTTTCAGGCACAATTCCCAGATAGATTTTTCGAAATGTTCATAGCTGAACAACAATTAGTTGCATCTGCAATAGGTATGCAGGTACAAGGTTGGAAACCGTTTGCGTCAACATTTGCCGCCTTTTTTGCTAGAGCTTTCGATTTTATTAGAATGGCAGCTGTTAGCGAAGCTGACATAAAGCTTGTTGGTTCACATGCCGGTGTATCTATTGGTCCTGATGGGCCTTCTCAAATGGGACTAGAAGACATTTCATCTATGAGATCCGTTTATGGCAGCACCGTATTATATCCTTCGGATCCAAATCAAACATCGTCACTTGTCAACCAAATAATTGATAGGAAGGGTATAGTTTATCTTCGAACAACACGCGAAGCTACACCAGTCTTATATGATGCCAGCGAAGATTTTCCAATTGGAGGATCTAAAATATTGTTATCATCTCCAGACGACGTGGTAACTGTAGTGGCAGCAGGGATCACACTACATGAAGCTGTAAAGGCGGCGAACAAACTTAAAGAAGACGGAATTCATGTTCGGTTAATAGACCTGTATTCTATAAAACCAATCGACTCTAAAACTCTACTAAAGGCAGCCAAAGAAACTCGAAAAGTGGTCACTGTTGAAGACCATTGGCCTCAAGGAGGCTTAGGTGAAGCAGTCTTAGAAGTATTATCTCAAGAAAAAACCGGTACGCTTGTAACCAAGTTGGCAGTGAGTTCCATGCCCACATCTGGTTCTCCTGAAGATTTGCTTTCGGCTGCTGGAATCGATTCTCAACATATTACTGAAGCGGTTAAGAATTTGATTGCTTCAAGTTGAATCAACGATCGAAATACCCAGATGCGAAACCTTATTCAAAAAAACTAATCACTGTACCAAACACTTGATTGCTTGGAGAAAAAATAATTGTCGTCTCTTTATCTTTTAATTTAACGGCAATAGAAACTTCTTGATCTAAAAATAAACGTGCTATATTTGAGTTTTCACCCAGAGATTCGAACTTGCCCCCTGTCCTATTCTGGGTCAATGAAAGAAACAAATCGTAGAATTCGATCGCATCATTTAAAGTATCCCATACTACAGAAATTACAAGTAACCCGCTACCATCTATGTTTTTCAAAAGAACATAAGAATCACCTCCCCAACCTGCAGCAGCCTCTCGTCCCTGATCAATCGCACCTCCAGTCATCAAATATGATTGGAGAAATAATTCACCAAGCGTATCCTTCTGAACTATTACCCATCCAGGTCCCAATTTTTCAAGAAAGTCAGGTAAATATACAACTATCGGAGATTCGTCATTCATGTACTTTTCTGGATGCAATATCTGTTCAGTAGACTGTGGCATATTAGAAAATGCTGCATCAATTGACTGCCAACCAAAGTCACGATAAAGCGAAGCGACAAAATCCCCGCCTTCTCTGTAAGGAAAGACATATTCTCTTTGCACCACATAAGGAGCTGCCCTGAAAACTTCTACCAAGCCTGGATCCGGTGCTCCTTCGGATTGTTGTCTCTCTTCAATTGTCATATTCTGATATAGATAATTCAGTTCAGTCATCCTTGCATCACCTTCCACCAAAGCGCGAAAAGCTAATATAGCGTCTGAATTATCTTTTAATGATTCGTAAATGGACTGTATATCAAAATGTTGTTGCTGTAGAACATGTACAAATTCGTGTACATATGTTCTTTCATTAACAGGTTCAAATTTTTCCGTATCGACTACTAAATAGACCGTATTAACTTCCCATCTATATAAACCTAACCCACCGACTGTATATAGAGACAAAAGCAATTCAATTAAGCTGTTTTGAGGAGAAATAATACCCATTGCTCTATAAAGAGCCTCATTATTATTTATCTTCTGTCTATCTTCTTCAAAGATTTCTATTAATACGTCTCGAAGCTTTTCTCTGTCAATTAACTCCAGATTGAAAGATTTCTTTTTTGATAAATCTCTAAGTGCGCTGGTCCTCAATTCAACCGAACGTAGCAATCTTTGAATGCGGTCTCCAGAAAGTGGAGTTGGGGTACCAAGTTTGATAATTGGGGTAGGGAGTATTATAGTAGGAGGCTCAAAAACAGGAGTAGGCTTCGGACTCTTGGAAATATAGGGAGTAGAAGTAGTTTGTTTAATAACGGAATTGCTACTTGTAGCCGTAATTTTATTGGTTAAACTAGGCGTAGATATGACTTTAAGCTCATCATCATCTAGGTTAATTCTACTACAGGCAAATAACACTCCTATATAAAATATCACGAAAATCAATCCTAAACTAACTTTAAATACATGCTTATACGATATGGTATTCAATTTGTGATTTGGTCAATCATTGGATTTTGTACTTTAAGAACACACCTCACAATTATAACCGAGTTAAGCTTTGATCAAAGTAGTTGTAATACTCGTTTACAATTCATGTAGTATTGACTTACTATTTGAACACGAAATCAATTGACGTAAATAAAATGATCGTTTTTGGGAGAAAAAAATGAAAAGAGCAGGAGGCGGAGGGATTTTAATTGGAGGTGTTTGCCTTATTATACTTGGCTGGATACTTCAGTCAGGACTCATAGAATGGCTTCTGGACATGCTTGGTTTTATGATGATAATAGCAGGCGTAATTCTGGGAGTTTATGGTCTAATAAAAATGTTTTCAAAAGATTAATTCTCTCAACTAATACTACTCACTACTCGAAGAATATATAATGTTTATACATAAGTTCGTTTACAGACACTGGGAGGTCAACTATGGGAATGCTTTCAAGAATGTCCACCATTGTAAAATCTAAGGTTAACAGAGTTTTAGATAGTGCAGAAGATCCAAGAGAAACTCTGGAATATTCTTATGAAAAACAGATGGAAATGTTAAAAAATGTAAAACGTGGCGTGGTTGAGATGGTAACTGCCAAAAGACGCCTTGAACTACAAGCAAAGAAGGCTGCTGATAATATCGCAAAATTGGAAAGCCAAGCGCGGCAGGCGCTAGAGGTAGGTCGAGAAGACTTAGCTCGCATGGCACTTGAACGCAAACAGACTACTATTCTTGAGCTAGAAGGACTCGGAGAACAGATTTCAGCACTTGAACTTGAGCAGGAAAAGTTGACACACGCTGAGCAAAGGCTGCAAGCAAAGGTTCAATCCTTCAGAACTCAGAAGGAAGTTATAAAGGCGCAATTTAGTGCAGCCCAGGCACAAGTTAAAATTGGTTCGGCATTATCTGGAATCTCGGAAGAAATGGGAGATGTGACACTTGCGGTTGAAAGAGCTCAAACTAAGACAGATACTCTTAAAGCAAAAGCTGGAGCCATAGATGAATTAGTAGCTACAGGCGTTTTGGAAGATGCCACAGTTGGTGACCCATTAGACAATCAGCTACGTCAAATTTCAAGTTCTCATACAATAGAAAATGAATTAGCCGGACTGAAAGGGCAAATTGAATCTGGTAAAGAGAACAAATCATTGCCTGGAGGAGAATCATGATTGTTCGTATATTAACAGAAGGACAATATAAGTTATCGAGCAACTATCTAGACCAATTAAACGAGATAGATAATAAAATAGTAGAAATGGTCGAAACAGATAATAAAGAATCTTTTCATAAATTACTAGAAGAAATGCTTAATTTAGTTAGAGAAAATGGGACTGCGGTTCCCATTGATGAAATTACCGAATCGGATATAGTATTGCCTGAACCTGACATTACAATAAATGAAGCGGGAGAATTGTTCACTGGCGAAGGACTAGTACCCGATTAAATCCTACATGGAATTAATAGTCGCTCTATATAAAACCTTTTATTCTGTGTTACTTGATATATATCAACAATATCTGTATAAAAAGCGCCTAGGTAATCTATTACGCTCCAGATAAAGTCTACAGAGGCCTTGGTGAGCAGGAGCATCCACCCACACCACCACAACAACCACCTGTTCTTTCAGCATTTCCGCTAAATTCGTTAAAAATCTGTCTTTTATATATAGATAAAGATAACTTCCGTTTTGATCGACTGCCACAATCTGGACAACTTGTAAGAAGGTCAATATCTTCCACATGGAGAAGCCTGTCAAAAGAGGTTGAGCAAACAGTGCAATCATATTCATATATCGGCATGTTTATCCTCTTATTTGATTGTCATTTGTTGCATATCTAACCAACTACCGAATCAATCATTTTCTACGATCACGTAGATGGGCATATATATCTTCAGGGCTTGCTCCATTTTCCGCCAACATAACCAACAAATGGTAAAGTAAATCAGCCGCCTCTCGAACCATAGCTTCATTGTCTTTTTTTACGCCTGCGATCACTGTTTCACCAGCTTCTTCTATAACCTTTTGACCAATTTGATCAATGCCCTTAATAAACAATTCAGTAGTGTAGCTGTCTTCAGGCAAACTAACTTTCCGATCCTTAATAACGTCAAATAACTCATCCAATATACCTGAGCCATTATCAGATAATTTAAAATCAGGCGTGTTTTCTAATTTAGTAAAGAAACACGTGGTATTGCCTGTATGACATCCTGGTCCATCAGGCACAACTTGAATCAGTACTACATCAAGGTCACAATCTACAGAAATGGATTCAACATTCATGTAGTTTCCAGATGTTTCACCTTTGTGCCAGAGCTCAGACCTACTCCTGCTATAAAACCAGACTTCCCTTTGATCCATAGTCTTTCCCAAAGCTAACTGATTCATATATCCAAGCATAATAACGTCTTTGGTTTCAGCATTTTGGATTATCGCGGGTATAAGACCTTTGTAATCAAGCTTGACCGTTTCCATCACACTATTGAACGTCCTTTCTTACCTAATTCCTATAGGGCGCACTGCAACACCCCGAGAACGAAGATATTCTTTAACTTCACCAATAGTAAATTTGCCAAAATGGAATATGCTTGCAGCTAACATTGCATCCACTTTAGCAATATTTGCCGCTTCGTAAAAATGCTCCATCTCTCCAGCTCCCCCGCTCGCTATAACGGGTATATTAACTGTCTTTGAGACATCTTTCAGTAAATCTAAATCATATCCGTTCTGCCAGCCATCTGCATCCATGCTGGTTATCAAAAGTTCCCCGGCCCCGAGTTTCTCTACTTCCTTTGCCCACTTTACCGCATCGATACCCGTTCCCTGCCTACCACCATGAGTGTATACCTCCCAAACAGAATTATGATCCAGTGAGAAGTCATAGATACCGTTGGTCTTTAAAGACAATCTGGGTGTCTCAACACGTTTCACATCTACAGCTACAACTATACATTGGCATCCAAAGTAAATAGATGCATCCTTGATTAATAAAGGATTCCTAACGGCTGCGGTATTAAGGGAGACTTTATCTGCTCCTGCTTCAAGCATAGATCTAACATCATTGACTGAACGTATACCACCACCAACTGTAAGTGGTATAAAAACTTTCTCTGATACTGATTTGACCACATCTACCATGATATCCCTAGAATCGGAACTGGCTGTTATATCTAGAAAAATCAGTTCGTCAGCACCCTCACGATCATAAATTTCAGCAAGCTCAGTAGGACTACCCGCATCCTTGATGTCAATAAAACTAACCCCTTTAACCACACGACCTTTATCTACATCTAAACATGGAATTATCCTTTTTGTAAGCATATCTTAATTTTTTGACACCTCAATAGCTGCCTTCAAATCCAAGTTTCCCGTGTAAATCGCAGTTCCAAGTACAACTCCTCCTACTTGAATCTCCTTCAATCTACAAATATGCCCTAAAGTTGAAACGCCACCTGCAACTAACAAATCCATATTTGTTTCGTCGATTAAATCTTGGACAGAATCGAAATTTGGTTCTGTTAAAGTCCCATCTCTCGAAATATCAGTATAAATAAACCGCCTTATCCCCATTGAATCAATTTTTTGGATAACGTCACTAGTCGTAATCTGTGTTTGAGTTGTCCAGCCATGGAGAGCCACCTTATTTCCCCTGGCATCAATACTGATTACTAGAAAATCATTCCCGAATTGCGTCAACATTTCTTCGATGATTTCAGGAGTCTCAATAGCTGCTGTTCCAACAATCACACGATCTATACCACTAGATAATATTGCCTCTACCGACTCTATATCCCTTATCCCTCCTCCATACTGTACCGGAACCTGTACAGTAGACACTATTTCCCTGACAATCGATAAATTAGTTTGTATACCCTGTTTAGCACCATCAAGATCGACGACGTGTAAACGGGTAGCTCCTTGTTCAACCCAATGAGTTGCCATAGCAACAGGGGAGTCGGAAAAAACTGTCTCACGATCATAATCCCCTTGGAATAAACGAACACACCTTCCATCTTTAATATCTATAGCAGGTATAATATCCACTTTTATAAAACACTATCCTCAACAATACCTAAGAAATTCTTATATATCCTCAAACCAAGATCTCCACTCTTTTCTGGATGAAACTGCACAGCAACTACGTTTTCGCTACAAAGAGCTGAACAGAATTCCAACCCGTAATCGGTTAACCCGGTAACTATTTGCTTGTTCTCCGGATCGGCATAATAACTATGAACAAAATAAAAAAATGACCCTGAAGAAACATCTTTAAACACAGGGTGATTAGAAACAAATTTAACCTGATTCCATCCAATATGGGGTATTTTTACTCGATCTGGTAGTTCTCGAACCCACCCTTTTATCAAACCTAAACCCGGTTCACGACCTTCATCTGACCCATTCAATAGAAGCTGTAACCCAAGACAAACACCCAAAAATGGCTTACCACTATTCACAAATTCTCTGATGGCATGGTCAAGTCCGTTCATTTTTAACTGTTCCATCGATGAGTCGCTTGCCCCTTGACCTGGAAATACGAGAGCAGAAGCTTCCTGTATAACAGAAGGATTGCTCGTGATCACAGCTGTAGCCCCAAATTTTTCCAAGGCCTTTTGAACACTGCGCACATTACCAGCGTTGTAATTTACCACAGCAACATATTTTTTATTAAAACTCACAAGATAATCCTAGCACACTAGCCGAGGCTATAACCCATATATTTACAGTAGATTTGACAGGTGTAAGCCCCGCACATAGAATGCCCTATCATTGTAATCAGTAGAAATGTGACTCTTTTCAAAGAAAATGCGTAACTTAGTATTTATAATAAGTGATCAACAACGACGGGATTCTATGGGATGCTACGGGAGTCGCTGGGCTCACACGCCGAACCTAGATAAACTCGCTTCCTCAAGCTATATTTTTGAAAATGCATATGTGACGCAAGCAGTTTGCACACCTGCTCGAGCTTCTATCATGACAGGTTTGTATCCCCATACGGCAGGTCCAATTGTCAACAAACTACCTTTAGATCCGAATATACCGGTTTTACCAGAAATGATGTCGAAAGAATACACAACTGGCTATATGGGTAAATGGCACCTTGGCAATGACATTGATAAACAACATGGCTTTGACAAATGGATTAGCACTGAAGACGATCATCGAGAAAGCTATATTAGCAAAGAAAATAAAGGAAAATTATCTGACTATCATAAGTATCTCGTATCCAATGGATTCACTCCAGACATTGAGGTTGCTGGAGATAAGATATTTTCGCCTGATTTCAGGTCAAAACTACCGGAACAATTTCAAATGGCTTCGTTTCTTTCAAATCAAGCCAATGAATTTATCGTTCAAAACAGATCTCATCCTTTTGTACTCTACGTGAGCACTTTCGAACCCCACTCACCATACGATGGTCCTTATGACAATCAATATGATCCAGAAGAAATACCCATCGGGCCAGCTTTTCTGAAAAAACCACACGGTGCAGCTAAAGTTAATAGATTAAGATCCGATTATTTTATGCAATATCTAGAAAAAGGCGATATTTTGGATGACCCTTACCTATCAAAAACTTTGGCCCCAGGCCACGATTTATCAAACCTAGAAGGTTGGCTACGTTTAAGAGCTCAATACTATGGAAACGTTACTCTTGTTGACAAGATGGTAGGTAATATAATGAAATCGATTGAAAATGCAGGAATAGCTGACGATACTGCTGTTATATTTACTACAGAACACGGGGATATGTTAGGCGATCATGGCATGCTTGAAAAAAGATCATTTTATGAAGAATCCTCCCGTATTCCTCTTTTAATGAAAATTCCATGGATATCGTCCCGAGAGACCCGAATAGAAGGTAGCATGGGGCAAGTGGATTTAGTCCCAACTCTATTAGAAATACTCGACCAGCCCTTGCCTGGGCATTTAGAAGGTAAAAGCCTTGTACCAGTCTTAAAAGGTAAAACCAATTTAAAAGAAAACGATGTTTTTATGGAATGGAATGGAACTAGCCCTGATTTGCCAGATCGATTCTTAGGAAGTGAGGAGATTAACATGATGCTGTCTTTTCCATACAGATCTATAGTATCTGAAAGATGGAAATTAAACCTGTCTTCAAATGATCAAGGAGAATTATTCAACCTCGATAAGGATCCATTTGAGCAAAATAACCTGTTCAACAGTCATGAGCAAAAAGATCTCGTCCAAGTTTTAAAAGATAAGATACATAAATGGCAACTAGACACTGGAGATACTGCCCCGATCCCTGATTAATAAAACTAGACCAAAATGATTTATAGGGTAATCATGTAATTGAGAAAATTAAGATCTTAGAACGGCTTATATTGGTTTACAATCGGCATTCTACGATCTCTTCCAAAATTTCTTGAAGTTATCTTTACCCCAGGTGGTGACTGTCGACGTTTATATTCACTTCGATCAATCAAAGTTAAAACTTGCTGAACCAACTTTTCGTCATATCCAAGTTTCACAATCTCTTGAAAACTCAAATCATCTTCTACATAGGCCTTAATTATCGGGTCTAAGACGTCATATGGAGGTAATGAATCTGAATCTTTTTGATTAGGACGTAATTCTGCACTTGGAGGCTTGCGAATAATAGATTCGGGTATTACTGGATAGTTTCCTTTTAAATTACGATAATCGGCTAATTTATACACTAGTGTTTTGGGAACGTCTTTAATAACCGAATATCCTCCTGCCATATCGCCATAGATGGTAGCATAGCCAACTGCCATCTCACTTTTATTCCCTGTAGTTAAAACTATACCCCCGAACTTGTTAGCCATGGCCATAATCAACGTGCCTCTAATACGAGACTGAAGATTTTCTTCAGCTAAACCGGTGCCTGTTTCCTGGAAAAACGGCGACAATGTTTCTAAGTTGGTTTTAAATGAATTTTCTATAGGTAATTCCCATAAATCGATCTCCAATTTCTCAGATAGTGCCCTAGCATCCAATAAACTACCTTCAGAAGAATATCTGGATGGCATCGCTACTCCGATAACATTTTCGTGTCCAACAGCATCTGTAGCAATTGTAGCAACAACACTAGAATCGATCCCTCCAGACAAAGCTATAAATACTTTCTCAAAACCAGATTTTAAAACATAATCTTTTGTACCCAAAACTAGAGCTTGATAAACCTCCCCAACTCCTTGATAGCGATTAGGAAACTTAGATTCCAGTTTAGGTTTTTTAGTTTTTACAGCTTCAGATACTACTATTTGTGTTACGCTCCAACTATTCTTTGGGTACCCAGGCTTGATATTCTTATGACTCAATCTCATTAAAGTTTCTATAGGTATATCGGCCACAATCATATCCTCTTGGAACTGAGAACCCATCGCCAGTTCTTCACCATTTGGGTCATATATTACTGACCCACCATCAAAGACAAGTTCATCCTGACCACCAATCATGTTGACATATGCAATAAAAGCCTCATTGTCAGAAGCACGCTTAGACAACATTTTTTCTCTTACATCTCGTTTTTCTGCATAAAAAGGCGAAGCACTGATATTTATTATTAAACTGGCTCCTGCTGCTACCTGAAACATGGTTGGACCATCTGTGTACCAAATATCTTCACAAATATTGAGCCCTAACTGGATACCAGAAACTGTCAATACTTGGCATTCTTTTCCAGGCCTAAAATACCGCTCTTCATCAAAAACTCCATAATTAGGGAGATGTATCTTGTTATATTTAGATACTAGTTTGCCATCATATGCAACAGCAGCAGAATTATATAGATATGAAGATAACGTATCGACAAAACCAGCAACCACCGTCAGGCCTTGAGATGCTAAGATAACCTCATTTAGGCTTTCAATATTTGCCTGAGTGAACTGAGATTTGAAAATCAAATCTTCTGGAGGATACCCTGGGATAGCCATCTCAGGAAAAGCAATTAAGTCAACGGAGTTCAAACGCGCAAGATTTATGTATTCTATAATCTTGTCTACATTACCCTGAAGATTACCTACCGTAGGATTGATTTGAGCTAGAGCAATTCTAAAGTTTCTCAAAACACCTCGTCCTGCACCCAAAGATAATCGGAGTTATAATTCGCATCCCTTCCTGTTCTAGGACATAGTATAACTCTAATCCAATCAATTAGCTCAAATCAATTGCTTATACTTTACTTTTTACAAAATCGTCAATTCTTTCCAAAGCACGCTCTATATTCTCTGCAGAATTAGCAAACGAAAACCTAACACATCCCTTACCATATTTTCCAAATGACTCACCTGCCAAACCTGCAACCCCGCCTTCCTCCAATAAACCATCTGCAAATTCACGACTGGTCATTCCTGTACCTTCTACATTTGGGAATATATAGAAGGCACCCTTCGGCATAGGACACCTTATACCTTTTATATTATTTAACCCACTGACTATAATATCTCTACGTTTTTTGAACTCATTAACTATGTGGTCAGCATCATCCTGTGGTCCGTTCATAGCTTCCAAAACAGCCATCTGGGTGAAAGCTGCTGTACACGACACGCTATTAGTGCTTAGTCGAGATATGGGTTCGACCAAATCCACAGGCATAATTCCAAAACCTACACGCCAACCAGTCATAGCATACGTTTTTGAAAATCCATCGAGTATTATCGTTCTATCTAGCATATCTTCAAATGCAGCGATACTATGATGCTGCCCTTCATAAAGCAAACGGCTGTAAATCTCATCTGAGAGTACTAAAATATCATTCTCTTTTGCCAATCTGGCTAGTTCCTCCAAATCACTATGTTCTATAATACTGCCACAAGGGTTATTCGGAGAATTAATAATCATCAATTTTGTTTTAGGTGTGATTTGAGTAGCTACCTCGTCAATATCAATTCTAAAATCTCGATCAGATAACAACTTCATTGGTACTGGAACACCACCCACAAAATTGATCATAGATTCATAAATCGGGAAACCTGGGTTAGGATAAAGCACCTCGTCTCCTTCATTGATAAGCGCAAGAATTGCAAAAAACATTATTGGTTTTCCACCAGGTGTAATTACAACATTGTCTCCCGATACAGAAATATTCCTACTATCCACTATTTCTTGTGCTATTCGATCCCGAACCTCCTGTAAACCAGGCGAGGGACCGTAATGAGTAAATCCGCTATTCAACGCGGTTACACCAGCATCAATTATATTGCGAGGTGTATCAAAATCAGGTTCACCAATCTCTAGGTGAATGATATCGGCTCCATCCGCTTCAAGCTTTCTAGCTTTCATCAGTACCTCAAATGCTGTCTCAGTGCCAAGCCGTTTCATTCGATCGGCAAGCTTCATAACCATGTCTCCTTTTAGATCTATAAAGTAACAGTATATCTTGGTATAAGCTGCTATAACAATGCCACACTATTTTCACTCTTTATTGGTTATCGTTATGTTAAAATCAAATCATCTTAAACCTTTTATTTCGATATGGAGACTTCCACGGATGAAAGTTTACCTTGGAACCCCGCGTGGCTTCTGTGCTGGTGTAGTAAGAGCAATTGATATTGTAAAAATTGCTCTGGAAAAGTATGGCACTCCAATTTACGTAAAACATCAAATCGTACACAACCCTTATGTAGTCAATTCCCTAGAAAAAAAAGGTGCTTATACCGTAGAAAACATTGTTGATATTCCAGAAGGTTCAACTGTTATTTTCTCTGCACATGGATCTCCCCCTGAAGACTTTGAGGAAGCAGCTATGCGTAACATTCGAGTTATAGACGCAACGTGTCCTTTAGTTACAAAAGTACACAACGAAGCCACAAAATACCATAAAGAAGGAAGAAATTTGGTTATGGTTGGGCACAGGGGACACCAAGAGGTAAAAGGCTCCATGGGACAGGCTCCAATGTACCTTGTAGACGATCGTGAAGATATAGAGATGCCCAACTGGAAAAAAGATACTCCTATCACCATACTTACCCAAACCACTCTTTCCGTAGACGACACTGAGTCCGCAATTAAAAACATTAAAACCGGTTTCAAGGACGTGATAGTGAGAAATGATCTTTGCTACGCGACAACCAACCGACAGGTAGCCGTAAAAGAATTGTGTAAATTTGTAGATACCGTGCTTGTTATAGGAGCACCAAACAGTTCAAACTGTAACCGACTTAGGGAAGTTGCTGAAAAGAACGGTATAAACGCTTATCTCGTCAATGGACCAGAAGACATAAACTCGAAGTGGATTGAAAACAGTTCTAATTTAGGTATAACTTCAGGAGCATCTACACCAGAATTACTGGTCGAAAATGTAATCGAATATTTAGACCCTGAAGAAGTCATTACCCTAACAGGTGCAGATGAAGACATAAACTTCAAGCTGCCAGCCGAACTTTAATCTCTTGAATACGAAATTACCTAAAATTTGTTTCGATACTATGTAACAATCTTCTTCAGCTAAGAATCCAATAGAGGAAAGAATTTTGGAAATAATAATCCGTAGTCTAGTTCAGGGAGCAAAAGAAGCCGAAGGATTGGTAATTATAATTGATGTTTTCAGGGCTTTTACCACAGCTGCTGTAGCATTTTCAAAAGGAGCAGATAAAATTATTTTAGTTGCAGATGTAGATGAAGCACTTGCTTTAAAAAATAATGGTATCGCACATTTGGCAGTTGGAGAAGTAGACGGCATTAAACCCGCTGGATTTGATTTAGGCAACTCTCCGTTTGAACTTGCTAGTGTTGATATTGTCGGTAAAACGATAGTTCAAAGAACTTCAGCAGGAACTCTAGGAGTCACAGAAGCCACTAAGGCTACTAAGACCTACCTTGGATCTTTAATAATAGCCGATGCTACGGTTCAACAAATTTTGAGTGAAAAACCCGATTTAGTCACACTAGTAGCTATGGGTGGAGATGGAATAATTAGAACAGACGAAGACGAACTATGCGCTATATATATGAAAAACCTACTAGAAGATAGGCAAATCGACCCTAATTTAATTAGGTCCATAATTCAATGCAGTGATCAGGTATTAAAATACGCTAATCCTAAAATATCCCATTTTCATCCTGAAGACCTTGAATTTGCTCTTGATATAAACAACCTTGATTTTGCTATTTCAGTGGAAAAGAAACAAGGGCTTCTAATTGCTCAACCTACAAAGAAGCAAATAAACAATATTTAATAAGCTATCAATTTAGAAGCCTAGTAGTTTTCTAGTTTATAATCTGGAGATATCGTAATTACTCTTGATCAAAATTGTAATAAAAAAGTTTATTATGAATCTGGATTAACGTACATGTTTAAGACTGTTGGACCTGCGATAGCATGGATGAGTATTATATTCATTACCTCTAGTTTAACTGGAGCCCAATTAACAAATAGCGAAGTTACAGAGATTACAAGAAAATTTATTCCATCTAATATTCTTTCTATATTTGTCCATATTATTGAATTCGCCATTTTGACATTACTCTATTTTCGTGCAGGCATAAGGTATTGGCCATCTAGTAAAATTACAGTTTCCATAATCTCAATCACATTATCTATTTGCTATGGGGTATCCGATGAATTCCATCAATCTTTTATCAAAGACAGAGATCAATCTTGGATGGATGTCTTATACGATACCTTTGGATCTATAGTAGCTTTGGGGATAATAATTACTAAACAAAAATTTTCCAAACATAAGATTAATCGTGTTGTTCAGTAAAATTGACAAAAGATATAATATTTTAACGTGTCTGCAG
>CEUZ01291121.1_pt1 | contig 43490 bp, 32 predicted proteins | sample 361511 | NCBI WGS metagenome assembly CEUZ01 (sample SAMEA2622822, study PRJEB7988) | marine metagenome | biome: marine biome (ENVO:00000447); feature: surface water layer (ENVO:00002042); material: "saline water (ENVO:00002010), including plankton (ENVO:xxxxxxxx)" | depth 5 m | reverse complement strand
CAACAAAGATTATAAAAAACTAGAAGAAACCTATGCCAACGGTAATATTGATGGTAAGGTAACAGTCTGGTATGAAAATGGCAATAAAGATCGTGAAGGAGTTATCCGAGGGACAGAACCTGAGGGCACATGGCAATATTGGTATCCGGATGGTTCCAAAGATTTTGTTTTCGATTATGGTAAAGGACTGGATCGAGTCCGTATTGCTGAATTAGAAAAAAGGGATGACGTTTTTTATAAAATTGGTAAATATCAATCCTATACTGGTATTGTAATTGAGACAGGTGGTATAAAGGAATATTTACTTGTAGGGCGATTTATTGCTGGAAAACAGGACGGTCAATGGGTACAGTGGTTCCGTAATGGACAGAAAGAGGTAGATGGTATTTATTATCGAGGAAAAAAACATGGGGAATGGAATCTCTGGCATGAAGATGGAACATTGAAAGAACAGGGCGTATTCGATATGGGCAAAGTCGATGGCATCTACAAATTTTGGTATGACAATGGGCATCTAATGCAGGAACAAAGCTATAAAAAAGGCATCCCTGATGGGAAGTGGACCTGGTGGTACAAGCACGATCACAACCTTATTTTTACGGATGGAAACTGGACTTATAATGGAACGTCCTATAAGGCAGAAGACGGTGAGGAGCTATGGAAGTGGTGGTGGTACTTGAATGATAATAAAGAAAAAGAAGGATATTATACTGAAGGCAAGAAAAATGGGATCTGGACCTGGTGGTATGAAACAGGGATAAAACAATCTGAAGGTAGCTATGAAAATGATGAGCAGGATGATTTATGGCTTTATTATAATGCTGATGGATCTATTGGAGAGGAAATCACATTTTCTGAAGGTCAGCGAAATGGACGATCCACAGTTTGGCTCTCTCCGGAAGAAAAATTAGAAGAAAAGTTTTTCAAGATTGGTAATCTCGATGGGCCCAGCACATTCTGGGACAATGGCTACCGCATTACCATGACTACTTACAAAACAGATGTTCCCAATGGTCCTTGGGTAATTTGGTATCCTAACAGCGATCAGGTTAAAGAACAGGGTTTTCACCGCGATGGAAAGCGCGATGGCCTTACAGCCTATTATTATCCCGATGGCATTAAACAACGTGAAGGATATTACAATTCTGGTTTTCCTGAGGGCATATGGACATACTGGAATTCAACAGGTAAAAAGGATTTTGATTTTGATTTTGGGAAAGACCTTGAACATATTGCCTTAGAGAACTTATCCGAACAAGAATCGATTTTCTATAAAGTTGGTAACTCGAAGCCTTTTACGGGTATTATTACTCAAGAAAATCAGGAAGTAGGATATTTGTTCCTGGGTCGAACCACTAACGGGAAAAAAGATGGACCTTGGGTAAAATGGTTTCCTAGTGGAAAAGATGTTCCCGAAATTTTTCTTACTGATGTCCCGCAACCGGATCCTGAAATTCCCTGGAGTGGCAATAAGGAAGAACAGGGCCAGTTCAAGGATGGAAAGAGAGAAGGAGAGTGGACATTCTGGCATGATAATGAACATATAAAATCCACTGGGTTCTATAAAGACGGCATTATGAATGGTCCTTGGAAATTTTTCTATTTGAATGGGGTAAAAGAGAAAGAAGGTGTTTTAGTTAATGGAAATGCTGATGGCCCGTGGACTTTTTGGGATAAAAACGCCATGAAAATCCAAGAAGGCATCTTCAAAGATGGAACCAAAGAAGGAAAGTGGACTGCCTGGTTTGATGACGGTAGATCAACGCAGGGCTATTACACTAATGGGAAGAAAAATGAAACTTGGACAAGTTGGTGGGACCATGATCGTACCCGGAAAGAAATGCAGGGAAATTATCGGGATGGGAAAATGGTAGATAAATGGTATTTTTATGATAAGAATGGCAACCTGAAAGAAATCAGGTATTTTTCCCCCGATTTCGACTAATATCTATCACATAATAATAATTACTAGACCCGGTACGGAACTTTTTATTTTCCATTCTCTGCCCTTACTTAACCTGACAACGGGTAATTAAATATATCAGGCTTAGCCTGTTGCACTATATAACGATAGCCTGCAATATTCCTATATGATTTATCATAAATAATAGGTTATTTAGATCAATACTATTTATAAATATTCATATATTGATTTAATTTTCCGCCCCATACTTTCTTTATTAATTTAAATCCAAGGTAAAAATATGCAATATGTTTATTCTTTTGGTAGCGGTAATGCCGATGGCAAGGCCGAAATGAAAAACCTGTTAGGCGGCAAAGGTGCTAACCTGGCCGAAATGAACCATTTAGGCATACCTGTGCCTCCTGGTTTTACTATTACAACAGATGTTTGTACATATTATTACAAAAATGATTTGGTTTTTCCTGAAAATCTTAAAAACCAGATCGAAGATTCATTAAAAAGTACCGAAGCCATTATGAATTCTAGTTTTGGTGATAAAAAAAACCCTTTATTGTTATCTGTGCGCTCCGGAGCTCGCAAGTCCATGCCAGGAATGATGGAAACAGTATTGAATGTAGGTTTGACCAATAACACCATACCGGGACTTATTACCAAAACAGGCAATCCTCGTTTTGTTTATGATGCATATCGCCGCCTTATTACCATGTATGCTGATGTGGTCATGGAAAAAGCTGCAGGTATTGAACCTCTTGAAGGCCAAGGCATTAGACAAAAACTTGAACAAATATTAGATCTTTTTAAAAAAGAAAATGGGTTGAAAAATGATACAGACCTTTCTGGAGACCAGCTACAGAAAATAGCAGAAGAATACAAAAAAGAAATTAAAAATACCCTAGGATCAAACTTTCCTGATGATCCATCTGTTCAATTATGGGGAGGTATTGAGGCTGTATTTAAGAGTTGGAATGGTGCCCGCGCTATCAGCTATCGCAAAATTGAAAACATCCCAGATGAATGGGGTACCGCAGTTAATGTCCAGGCTATGGTTTTCGGAAATATGGGTGAAAATTCCGCAACTGGCGTGGCTTTCACCCGTAATCCTGCCACCGGGGAAAACAAATTTTATGGTGAATGGCTGGCCAATGCTCAAGGTGAGGATGTCGTGGCAGGTCTTCGCACACCTAACCCGCTAAATGAAGCCACCAAAACTAGTGACACAGAGCACCTTCCTTCTCTTGAATTATCCATGCCAGAACTCTACAGTAAGCTGGCTAAAATAAGAATTAATTTAGAAAATCATTATAAAGATATGCAGGATATTGAGTTTACCATCCAGGAAGGACGCTTATGGATGCTCCAAACTCGTGTAGGAAAACGCAACGGAGTTGCTGCTATCAAAATGGCTGTGGATATGGCCACTCATGGTATGATTAATAAGAAAACAGCTCTGATGCGGGTTCAACCTGAGCAGTTAGATGAACTCTTACATCCTATGTTAGATCCAGAAAGTGAATCTAAAGCAACTTTTCTTGCCAAAGGGCTACCAGCTGGTCCTGGAGGTGCTACAGGAAGATTAGTCTTTAACGCTGATGACGCGGAAACATGGCACAATCGGGGAGAAAAAGTGATCCTCCTGCGGGAAGAAACTTCTCCTGAGGATGTACACGGGATGCACGCCGCAGTTGCTATCCTCACCGCCAAGGGAGGGATGACCTCTCACGCTGCTTTGGTTGCCAGGGGTTGGGGTAAGTGCTGCATCGTGGGCTGTGGAAGCCTACACATCAATTTAGATAAAAAAGAGGTTAATATTGGCAACGCTGTCTTAAAAGAAGGAGACTGGATCACTATGAACGGCACATTGGGGAAAATATACCAAGGCCAATTGGATCTGATTCCGTCCAATCCCGAGAACCATGAAGAATACAAACAACTCATGACCTGGGCTGATGAGGTTCGAAAGCTCAAAATAAGAACCAATGCTGAAACACCAAACGACGCCAAACAGGCTATTCAGTTTGGGGCTCAAGGTATTGGACTTTGCCGTACTGAACATATGTTCTTTGACGAAGATCGTATTTTGGCCATCCGTAAAATGATCCTAGCAAATAATGTACAAGATCGCAGATCAGCCGTTATGGAACTTTTGCCTTATCAAAAGCAAGATTTCATGGGTATTCTTAAAGCTATGGAGGGATTACCGGTAACTATCCGCCTTTTGGACCCTCCACTGCACGAATTTATTACTCTTACTAATGAACAAATTGAGGAACTAGCAGATCATGTAAATCTAGAAAAATCTGCTGTAGAAAAACGTATCAACGGACTTCACGAGCTAAATCCAATGCTTGGTCACCGCGGCTGCCGTTTGGGGATTGCTTATCCGGAAATCACAGAAATGCAGGCCCGGGCTATTTTGGAAGCAGCAGCAGAACTTACCCGAACGGGGACAGTAGTCTTACCGGAGATCATGATCCCTCTTGTGGGAACTGTTACAGAATTTGTTGATCAAGAAAGAATTGTTAGAGCTACAGCAAAAGATGTGTATGAAGAAACGGGTATTGAATTTGATTATCTAGTAGGCACAATGATAGAACTCCCTCGCGCCTGCCTTACTGCGGATGAAATTGCAGAACAAGCCGATTTCTTTAGTTTCGGCACCAACGACCTGACTCAGACTACATATGGTTTCAGCCGGGATGATATTGGTTCTTTTCTGCCAGATTATCTAGACAGACGCATTTTAACCCATGATCCTTTTCAGAGCCTAGACATAAACGGGGTAGGAAAACTGGTTACAATGGCTGTACAATCAGGACGCGGTATAAATTCAAAATTAAAAATCGGTATTTGTGGGGAACATGGCGGCGACCCAGCTTCAATAAATTTCTGTATGGAAAATGGCTTAGATTACGTAAGTTGCTCACCTTTTCGGGTACCCATTGCCCGACTAGCCGCCGCTCAAGCAACCCTTGATCTTTAGTAACTTAGTAACACACCACAGAATACTATTTATTTAAAAAAACAAAGTAAAAACATTAAGACTTGACTCTGTTCAACCAACGCCATCTAGTTGAACTTCATTTTTGTTAGTACTCTACAGGATTGGTTTTCAATTAGCAATTTATTGATTTTTTACAAGTCAAACTGCCATAATAAAAACGCCATCTGATCAGCCATTTGATCAAAGCGCTGACTTTTAGTGGAACCAATACCATGACCAGCACCAAAATCAACTCTGAACAAGATTGGTCTTATGCCAGATGTCGCTGCTTGTAATCGAGCAGTCATTTTTGCAGAAGTCCAAGGTGCCACCCTTGGATCATTGATCCCATGTGTTAATAGAACTGCAGGATAATCAACCCCATCCTTAACATGGTGAAGAGAACTCATAGCCAAAAGACCTTTAAATCCATCTTTGTCCTTCACCGTGCCAAATTCTTTGATATTAGGCACACCATTAGTCGTTGTTTCTATCCGTAGCATATCTAAGTCTCCCACATTAATAATTGCTGCTTGAAACAAATCTGGTCTTTCGGTAATAGCCCGTCCAATCGTAATACCTCCTGCGCTCCCACCTTGGCCCCCCAGATAGGCCTGAGAAGTGTATTTTTCTCTTATCAGATATTCAGCACAAGCTATAAAATCTTCCCATGTGTTTGGTTTGTTCTTCATGCGCCCTGCTAAATGCCACTCTTTACCAAACTCCCCACCACCTCGAACGTGTGCAATAGCATAAATACCTCCTTTCTCGAGCCAAGGAAGCCTAGATGTATAGTAACCCACGCCGTATACAGATCCGTAGGAACCATATCCAGATAACAATGTAGGATTTTTACCATCAAGCTTCAAACCCTTGCGATAAATAAGAGACAATGGGACATTTACACCATCATGGCTTTTAACTAAAACCATCTCGGATGTAATCCAGCCCGGATTATCAAATTCACCTGGAGGTTCAATATTTAATTCTTCCAGTTTCCCAGTGAGATGGCTATACACCTGATCTTTTCCTGCATGAGTCCAAGAATTAGATGAAATATAAATATCTATAAGATGATGACTAGATGAAAATATATAAGCAGATTCAGTAGTCGGAAGAGGCAACTGTTGTGAGTTCCCAGTAGCTGGATCATACTCAATTATGCGGTTGTAACCACCATCCAGTGCAGAAAAATATAATCTGTCTTTTGTTCTACTGGCATATCGGTAAACCAACTCAGAAGGAGGAAAAACAACTTCAGCGGTATTAAAATCAGGGTTTTTTAGTGGTGTTCTAACTACTTTGTAGCGGGGCGAATTTTTAGCGCTAAAAAGATATATATGCTCATCAAACCACGTGTAAGAAACTACAGAATCCGCCACATCACAAACAAATTTCCAAGGCACGTCATTATCAAAAATCTGTTCACGCCTTACTGTATAAATAGTGATTTCACCAGAATCTCCGTGTTTTATCTTACCAATGATATATTCACCAGCGTCATCCACATTGATACTGGGAAAATCAACATCCAACATCGTGACGCTTGAAGAAATACCACGGCCAAAAACCACATGGTCATTTTCAGGCTCGTTTCCCAAGCGGTGATAAAGGGTGGTTGTATTTTTGTAGATCTCTGTTTCTGCTGTTCCAGGTGCAAGTAGTTGCCGTCTACAATAAAAAAAACCGTCTTCGTTCAACCATTGGGGAATGTTATAAGCAGTTTCAATTCGATCAATTATATCGCCAGTTTCCTGACCAGTGTGCATATCAAGTACATGAATTGTTGTTTCTTCAGAACCGCCCTCAGCTATACCATAGACAACATAATTACCTTCAGGTGATGGTCTATAAAATTCTAGCGAATAGTGTTGCTCTTTTCCTATAGACATTGCCTCTGGATCTAGTAGTAGTTTTTCCAAACCAAGCCAACTATCCCTGTAATATAATTTCCCCTGGTTCTCATCACTTTTTCTTTTAATATAAAACACACTACCATTTTTCATTCGCCATATTCTATATATATTGAACGGTTTTCCTTTATCTACTTCTTCAAGCCGATTGTAAAAATAATCCTTTTGATCAAGACTGTTTAATACTTCTGATGCATAGGAAGCTTGTGAGCGTATCCAATCCTGAACATCATCAGATTTAATGTTTTCCATATATCGATAATTATCAATGATTTCTATCCCATGATAAGTATCTGTTACTGGTCGAACTGGTGCAATAAGTTTTTTAGGAACTTGGCGCAATGTTTTAGCGCATGATATAATAAAGACCATTAAAATTGAAAATTGAAAAAAAGCAATCTTCATATTGTTCCTCCTTATAAAAAATTATCTGACTATTATTCTATTTATAGAATAATTACTTCACCAGAATACCATTTTTGTAATCGTTGATGGCTTGCATTATTTCTTCACGAGTATTCATTACGAAAGGCCCACCACGAGCCACAGGTTCATTTAATGGTTTTCCAGCCACAATTATGAACTGCGCACCAAGACCTCCGGCTTTAAGCAGACAACCTCCTTTTATATTCAGAACAGCCAGTTGGTCTCTTTCTACTGTTTTATTGATAATAATAGTGCCCTCGTACACGAAAAAAAAAGCATTCCAGCTATCAATAATAGGTATATATAATTCTTTTTGCGATTGTAGTTTAATATCGTAGTAAAACATTCCTGTTTTAGGCTGACCAGGGCCCTTAACACCCATAAACTTTCCAGCAATCACTTTGGTTATTCCGCCGGGAAATTCTACCCTAGGAATATTCACCGCCGGAATATCTTTGTAATATGGTGGGATCATCTTTTTATTTTTTGGCAGATTCAGCCATAACTGGAAACCTCGTACCAAACCATCCGTTTGTTCCGGCATTTCGCTGTGGATTACTCCACGACCTGCAGTCATCCACTGCACGGATCCATCTGTAAGATACCCCTCATTACGAGTAGAATCCTTATGATGGAATTTTCCATTTAGCATATAAGTAATTGTCTCAAAACCTCTGTGAGGATGAGGAGGAAAACCACATATATAATCTTCGGGGTTGTTGCTCCCAAATTCGTCTAAGAGCAAAAACGGATCTAGCATATTAAGCTGAGGGCTACCAATGATCCGTCTCAGATTAACTCCGGCACCATCAGATGTAAGGATTCCGGGAACAACCATTTCAATGGTACGAAAAGACACAATAAAAATTACTTTATTGGAGTGGCTTTAATTAAACACCAGCTGTCATTTGTGCTAAAAAAGGGATCATAATTAGATTTTCCAAGTTGTAATTATGTTTATAAAGGACTCTTATCAACAATTTTGCAGTGGACTTTTTTGGATTGACTTTAACCAGCTAAACCCAATTCATCTGCTTTCTCAATTAAAGCATCAATAACAAATTGAATATGTTCGGTGAGGTCCGTATCAAGTTCTTCTATACTCTGAAAAATATCATCTCGATTGACACTGGCAGCAAAAGATTTCTGTTTTAATTTTTTTTTCACAGACCGGGGGGTTACATCCTTGATAGATCGGGAAGGGCGAACATAGGTTACAGCGAAAATAAATCCTGTGAGTTCATCAACGGAAAAAAGTGCTTTTGCCATATCTGTGTCGCGAGGAACACCACTATAGGTAGCATGCCCCATAATAGCTCGACATATGGATTCAGGATATCCCTGCTCTTTTAATATTTTATTCCCTTTGCATGGATGCTCTTCAATAGTAGGATACATTTCATAATCAAAATCGTGCAATAGTCCCGTGATGCCCCATTCTTCTACATTGCCATTATATTTTTCAGCCATTTTTCGCATAGCCTGCTCTACCCCCAAGCCATGGCGGCGCAAAGAATCACTCTTAGTATATTGATGAAGCAGTGCCAGCGCATCCTTGCGATTGGGATTATAAGCCACAACAAAAAATAATGCTTCTTGTTCAATATTTCAATAATGACCAATAGTCCGATAATATTTCAATTGGTTTTTTATAGCTACAATAATGAAAGATAACTGTGAACAAAATCTCAACAATATTAATATCTCTTTATCAATCTCATATGGAGAAAATAATTATGGGTCATAAGTTGTATTTATTGTTGTTTTTGTGTTCGCTCCTTTATCCTGATGTAGTCATACTATATGAGGATGGCGGGAAAAGCGAAAAAAGGTTCATTGGCGTTACCTATATCGGCACTAGTAAGCTGGGAGTGCATTTTAAGAAACCCGGGCGATTTGGACGGTACAAGAATTATCTGGTTAATTGCGATGATGTAAAAAGTATTTCTGAAGATAACGGAAAGACTATTTCACTGGACTGTATGAATTTTACTCATAATGAAAAAGTGATACTGGAACAGGCTTTCTGCATTTACTGTGAGGGAAACGTAGAATTTGATAAAAACCTACCTGTATGCAGAATATGTGAATCAAAAAAAGAAAAAAATAAACTTGTGGGTACCACCTGCCATAAATGTGGCAAGAAACATGAAAGCTCAGAACAAAAACCAATGTGTACCATTTGTGACATCATGTATTGATTTGCACCATACTATTTTTATTAAAATAGCCCCCTAGTTTAATGTCTCCAAGAGAACACCGAGAACTTCGTGCGATTATGTTCACAGACATCGCAGATTTTACACGTATCACAGCCGGGAGTGAGCGCCGTGCTGTAGAACTTTTAAATCAACAGCGCGAAGTAATTAAACCGCTGGTTGAAGACTTTGGAGGAAAATGGCTTAAGGAACTCGGTGACGGCGTACTGATTAGTTTTCACAGCACAATCGATGCCTTAGAATGCGGAGTGGAGATCCAGAAACAAGTCCAAAACATTGAACAACTTGATCTGAGAATTGCTGTCCACCAAGGGGATATTGTTATCTTGGAAAATGATGATATTATTGGCGACGACGTAAATATCGCCAGTAGGATGGTACCGTTTTCCGCTGTTGGGGGCATCGCTGTTTCCGAAAAGGTTACCCGTGATATGTCCAGTCACCCGGAGTTCGAAGCCCACTTTATTATAGAACCACAATTGAAAGGGGTTAAAAAAATTGTCCGTATTTATAGTATCGCATCCCATGGGCTGTCTCAGCCTTTAAATAAAAAATTTGATGCAAAATACGAAAAGAAAAAACCACTAATAAGAACCGCAACAATTATAGCAAGTATTGTTTTATTGATAAGTTATTTCGGATATGCATTTTATTTTAAAGTAGATGAAGGTACAGAAATAAAAACTGTATTGAAGGGTGATAAATCCATCGCTGTGCTGCCTTTTATGAATATGAGTGGCGATAGTAACGATGAATATTTCAGTGACGGTATCACAGAAGAGATATTGAATCGCCTTTCAAAGGTTGATGCTTTTCGTATTATCTCCAGAACATCTGCGTTTTCCTTTAAAGATAAAATGTCAGAAATGGAAGCACGTCAAATAGCAGACTTACTAAGTGTTAACTATATTGTAGAAGGAAGTGTTCGCAGATGGAAAAATAATGTCCGCATCAACACTAGCCTGATCCGTGCATACGATGATAAAAGCATGTGGTCTGGATCCTATGAAAGAAATCTAGAAAATATTTTTTCTATACAAGACGAAATAGCTTCCGCTATAGCAGGGCAATTAAAAGTACAATTCGGTGAAATCAAAGGAAATGTAAGCAAGGCAACCACTGCTAATTCTTCAGCATTGAATAATTATTTGTTGGGTCGCAATCTCTGGAACAAGAAAGGAAAAGAAGATCTAATTAAGGCTATTAACTATTTTAACCTATCACTTAAAGAAGATCCGGGATATGCCCAACCATATATTGGATTGGCTGAATCCTACATTGAGCTGAATAACATAGTCGAACATATTAACAAAGATAGTGACGATGATGATTATTTCCCTCGCGCAGAGGCCGATGCCCAAAGAGCCTTAGAGCTAGCGCCAGAATACGGGGAAGCCTACACTGTATTGGGAAAAGTAGCTGAGCAGTACCGAAAAGATCATAAACAGGCAGATGATTATTACCAGAAAGCAATCGACTATAATCCAAATTATTCAATCTCTTACCTCTGGTATGGAATGCTATTGTGGAAAAATGGCCAAACTGACGCTGCCTTTGAAAAACTAAAGAAGGCCGGGGAATTGGATCCTCTCTCAGCAACAATTAATGCCAGAATAGGGCGTTTTCATTATACAGTGAAGAAAGATTATGTTACTGCCTATGAATACTATACTAAGGCCTTCGAGATAGAACCTGACTTCATTTATGGTTTTGAAAATCTGTTTTATATTGACCTTTTGGAGCGACAACTTATGTGGAGTAAAGCTGAAGAGTTACTTCTTCGAACTTACGAAGCAGATAGTACAAGTTATGGCACTCTAGTGGGTTTGACCCGCTATTATTTGAATATGGGCAACAAACAACAGGCTATAAAATACTATAACAAGTTTTATTCCAATTATTTCCCTAACTATAAAGCCCTAGATACTAAGATAGACTCTTTAGGGCTCTGCGAAATTTATCAGTTATATGGTGATATCAATTTTCACCTAAATAAAGATTATGAAAAGGCACTTGATCTGTATTTCAAATCCTTTGAACTAATTGATGAGGTACAAGATCCGATGAAATTGGTGAATATTTATTATTGTATCCATGCTTTGAAGAATGAAGAAAAAACAAATGAATTTGTGGAAGAAATATTATATGACATGTACGGAAATATCCCCAATGAAATCAAATTCGCAATTCTAGGAATGCAAGCAGGGTATAGCGATGATGAAACAAAGGTGTCCGGTTTTATCAAGATGCTGGATTCCGAGCATTCTCAGAATTACAAAAATTATGCTTTAGCTTTTATTTTCACCAGCCTAGGTGAAACAGAATATGCCATAGAATCACTGGAATTCACCAATGAATATAAACTGGTGAAAGATTTAAAATTACTAACCAACCCTGTTTTTGATCCCATTCGGGAAGATTCTCAATTCATTAGGTTAATAAAAAAAACAAAACTTAAAAGAATGGAATCATTATAATCTTTTTATTCAGGTATAATATATTTTCAGTTATATTTCTAAATAGTGACAGAATCAATTCCTAGAATTATTGATATAGAGAAGCAGTTTAAAACCCACCTACCCGATATTTATCATAAACTGCCCCGATGGTTTCTAAGACTTATTAGACACATTATTTATGAGGATCATCTAAACAATCTGATACATAAAAGTCGAGATTTGGATGGGATTAAATTGGTCAACTGGGCTCTTGAGCAATTCCAAGTAACAGTAAAACTAAAGGGCCTAAAAAATATTTCCAAATATGGCAGGAGTATTTTTGTTGCCAACCACCCTTTAGGAGGGTTAGACAGTTTAGCTCTGCTGTCTGCGTTGGGGTCTTATTATTCTTCTTTGAAAATCCTATCCAATGAAATACTAGACGTAGTCCCTGGTTTCCACTCACTTCGAGTGAGTGTGGTCACCTTCGGGAAATTTACACGCGCTAACGCCTTAACTTTAAAAAATGTATTAGCATCAAAACATCCATTATGTGTTTTTCCTGCCGGACTCGTAGCCAAGAGAAACCCCTTTATAATACAGGATCTACCTTGGAATAAATTCTTTGTCACCAGTGCGGTTAAATATCAGCGTCAAGTAGTACCTGTATATATAGATGCCCGAAATTCTGATTTATTTTATAATATTGCCAGCATTAGAAGACTGCTACATATGAAATCGAACCTAGAAATGTTCCTTTTACCCCATGAAATGTTTAATAAGGCTGGATCTACTATAAAAGTTGTCTTTGGTTCTCCTATATCTTTTACAAAATTCGACAGCAGTCGAACACACTTGGAGTGGGCCCAAGAGGTACGAAAGCTTGTATATCTAATTGGAGAGCATGAAAAAAAAATGCCTGGCCGACACCCAAATTGAAAAATATAATATGAGTCGTAAATTATTTGAATATTTGGTCAAGCCTGTAAATCGAAATATATTAAAAAAGGAACTAACCCCTGAACGATTCCTCCGACCTACCAGAATGGGAAAAAATAATGTTTATATTTTCGATGGCGTTAATGCCCCTAATCTAATGAAAGAGGTGGGCCGTCTTCGCGAACTTACCTTTCGCGATGCCGGAGCCGGTATTGGCACCGCCTTAGATTTGGATAAGTATGATACGGGTGAATACAAATGTAAGCAGCTCATTGTATGGGACCCGTCAGAAGAAGAGATTTTGGGGGGATACCGATTTAATACTTTTGAACGATATCATAATCAGATAAATGCAACAATACCCTTAATAAATAAAGAACTATATAATTTAGATACTGAATTTGAAAAAAAATATGTTCCTTATTTCATTGAACTAACCCGTGCCTTCATACAACCTAAATATCAGATTAAAAACAAAAAACGCAAGACAGTTTCTGCTTTGGACAACATCTGGGATGGCCTGGGTGCACTTTTGGTGCAGCACCCTCAATGCAGATATTTTTTTGGTCGTCTTGTAATCTATCCATCCTATGATCCATTCATGAGAGACCTGCTATTTTATTTTTTTAAAAAACACCTGTATAAAAAAGATCAGAATTTCAACCCTAAATTTCCTTACAAGCCTGCCACGGTAGAAGACGAGCTTCAATCATATTTAAAAACAAATAATGCTAACAAAGACTTTATAGAATTACATAAAATCGCACGCGCAAGAGATACAACTATCCCTGCCCTAATATCTGCTTACTACCGTGTTTCCGATACTATGCGGGTGTTTGATCCGGTAATTGACCACCATTTTGGAGGCTGTTTTGCCGCTGCTATGATGATTAAAATTAAAAATATAAAACCAAACCTGATTGATCGTTATGTAAATCCGTATAAAAAATATATCAAAGATAAAAAAACAAATAAAATATTCCATTTTTCATCATCTTAGCAGATATAAAAAAGCCCCTAAAAAAGGGGCTTTTTAACTTCATCGATCCAATATGGTTATTCAACCATTTCACCCCCGCCAAGAATATCAGCAAGGTTTACCTCTCCGCTTTCTTCAAGTTTTTTTGCACCGGCGACAATCGCCTTCCTGGCAGTATCCACTTCTCTTTTTGGTAGCGGTTTTTCTATTGGTTCAAACATTGCCTGTTTTTTCTGCGGCAACATTTCAATAAGCTCATCAACTTTTTCTTGATCAACGCCTTTTACAGCCACGGATAACTCATCTAATTCCACAGCATTCAAAAGACCTCGTAATATATCAGGTGGAAATTTTTCAATGATATCATCAAATGTAAGGTGATGTTTTTTGATTTCCTTATGGAGCTCCGGATCCTCATTGGCAATTGCCTGAAGATATTTCTCTTCTTCATCAGCAGACATATTGCTTAGCATACCGGCAATTTCTTTTCCTCCACCTCTTGAAAAATCTACCGTGCGGGGTAGAAAAGATGCTTTCTCACGCATCTTGGCAGCCACTTCAATAATAGCTTCTAAAGGTATATCATCCAAAGACCCTAATTCAATGAGGAGTTGGCCTTTTTCGGTTGGATCAGAACTTTCTAGAATTTTCATACGTTTTTCAGCATCAAGTTGAGCCAGAATAATAGCAATAACTGGCGGATCTTCTTTTGCCAGAAGTGCTGATAATTGTTCATCATTCAAATCTTCTAAGAAGTCAAAAGGAACCAGAGGGCCTTCTTCTACAGCTGGTTGAAATTGTTCACTTAAGAAACCAAAATAAAACTCCTCCATAACCCTTTTCTTTACAGAAAATGAGATCTGGCCCATCTCTCGGATACTGGATCTTATTTTACGAATCTCTGTTCGGGACAAGCCCTTAACTAAAGTCATGGCCAAACTTTCTCCAAGAACAGAAAACAGAATGGCAACTTTTTGAAGACCCGATAGCATGTTGTAATCATTAATCATTATAGCGCTCCTCTATTATCCTTCACCAGCTTCTTCTTCACCGCCACCGCCTCCATCTCCAGGAGCTTCAGCTGCTTCAGGGACTGCTGGGGCTGGCTGCTCCAGCCATTCTTTAACAATAGTTGTGGTTCTATCAGGCTGGCCAACGCTCATGGATACAACTGATTTTCGGATATCATCAATTTCACTTCTAATCACATTTGGATCATCCATTACCGGGACAGAAGCATCTGATTTATCTTCTTGCTTTTGCACCGACGGTGTGTCTTCTTTTTCAGTTTTTACTTTCTCTGCAGCTTCATCTGCTTCTCCATCTTTACCAACTGTTTCTTTATCAATGGTCTTACCTTTTTCTTGAGATTTCTTTTTTTTCGAAGCTGTAGCTTTTTTCTTTTTTGCAGGAGGTTTTCTTCTTGGCCGTGGTGGTGGGCCATACATATAGGGAGGCATGGGTGGAACTGGTTGTTGTTTATTTTTTAATAACACAAAGGTAAGCACTGCAAGCAACATTATAGATAAGGCGCCTAGAACAATCATTATCCAGGTTGATGAATCCAAATCGCTTGCCATTTCCGTCTGCAGAGCATCAAGATCACCCTGAACCGCATCAAGAGCAGCAATTTTTTCTGCTAAAAGAGAGTCTCTTCTAGCTTTTTCTTTTTCTCTTGAAGATAATTCTTTTTCAATTTCTAATTGTGCTTGCTTCTGAGCTTCCACGGAATCCTGTAGCATGGATCTAAGCAGCATCTGCCTTAGGCCTTGGAGCTCATTGTCCAAAGTTGCAAATCGAGATGAATCCAGTTTACTCTTTTGGCTCATCTTTTTTGTGCTATCTTCACTCTTTGATACTGTCAACAGATCTTTTAATGCAGATATTTCATCATTGAGATTTGCCATTTTTATAGAATCGCGCAGCATCATTTCCTTTTTCTCTTGCTCATAAGCCTGCAGCTTGGCTTGTTCTTCCATTTGTGTTAGCTGGTCTTGGAAAAACTTCTTATCTTCTTCGCGGCGTTTTTCTTCCTCACTGCGATAACTTTCTATATCTGAGCGCCAGTCTGTATTTTCTGCAATTCTTTTCTGCTCCAAAATATCAATTTTCTCCGCAATATTTTTTAGCATGATCTGCTCCGCTGAACGTTTATCACGACGCTCCTTAAAACTAGCTGTCATGATTGTAATTTTGTCACCGCGGCTACGGTCAAATTTGGATGCTGCCATTGTAAGCTGACGAATATTTTCAATCAGTTCTGGTGCGGCGCCTTCCTGTAAAATCAAACTAAGTTCCATTTTTCTTATTTCTGCTCGGGCGGGACGTTTGCTCCTCAGTACTTTATCTACACCAGGATCGGCATGTTCAACATCCTGAGGCGTTTCATCCATAGGCCGCATAGTTTCTGGAGCCATTGGCCTTGGTTTGGGTTTTTGCTTTTTTACTTTTTTTCTTTCAGTTATATCTACCTCAAAACCAGGAATTGGAAGCCCAATTGAATATTGGTTTTTCTCCGCCTCTGTTTCTTCCAAGATCTGGGCCTGCATCTCCAAAAGAGCCTGAGCAGTTTCTTCCGCAGGGGAAATTGACTGTTGTATATTACGGCGCCTGGGAGAAAGTACCGTTATCTGCTCTTCTACCTCATCCATAATCTCCAAGTCCACATTTACGTTAATAACATATTTATGGCTATCAATAATCTTAGATAGGGCATCCTGGATGCGGTCTTTGATGGTATTTTCCACCAAAAGCTTTTGGGAAAGATAACTAAAGCCGCCTTGACCAATTGCGAGGGACGCTACGAATAACGCTCCTAGAATCGGTATTGAGTATTTTATCCCCTTGCTCATGTGTTACTCCTTGGTATGTGGTTACTCCGCATTTTAAAATTATTTTTAATTATTATTCTTCATAACTGGTAGCCGAGCGGCCTTTGCCATGGTGTGGTGGCTGTATAAATGTAATCTGAATTCTACGGTTATTGGATTTTTGTTTCCTAGTGGCATTCAATGATAGAACAGTCGGTGCCATTTTACCAGTTTCTTCATCAAGAATAATTTTTTCATCCCAAGTCAGGGTCAGAGGGTTATACATGGGGTTCTCTGATCTGATACTATCGATTCCCCGAGGATACCAGTCTCCATAACCAGCAGCTACGAGCCTTGGCGCAGGAACACCTTCTTCTATCATATATCGAACCACAGTCGCTCCCCTAGCTGCCGAAAGCTCCCAGTTGCTAGCATAAAACTTTTGCCATTTCTTAGGCATAGGGTCACTATCCGAATGTCCAGCTACTTCAACCTGGAATGGGCTTGCTTCAATTCTAGGGATAATTTCATCATTGAGCAATGTTTTCAGCTCTTCTTTCATGTCAGCCTTTCCCGAGGGGAAAGCAAAATCGCCTTTTATATTAACGATAAGACCTTTTGAGCTGGTTTGAATATCAATCGGCGGATCTCCTTGTGGGCTTTCTTTCTTCATTTCTTCAATGGCGTCTTCCATTTCCTGCTTCATCTGTGCCAGATTTTCAATTGGCTCAAACTCACCTTCTTCTTCTGCTGCACCATCTTTTTTAATCTTGCTTCCCAAAGATTTTCCCTCGGAATTAGCCATTTCCTGAAGTTTTACTGGGTCCATAGTAGATATTGCCGCCAGTAGAACAAAGAAAGCAAACAGTAGCGTCATCATATCCGCAAAAGTTCCAAACCAACCGGGCAGGCCCTCCTCAACAGAGTTCTCACCAGCTTCAAAGCCTTTGTTATAAGCTTTCTTTTCGCCCGGGGTCATTCCCATTTAGATTACTCCCGTTTCCATTCAGCAGGTGGTATGAAAGAATTAAGTTTTTCCCGGACGATCAAAGGATGTTTTTTCTGATGTATAAGCCGGGCGGCCTCCACCAAAAGATTAGCCGACATAGAAGTCTGTACAGTTTTATTACCCATTTTTTGGGCCATTGGAAGAAAAAATAGATTGGCAAATACAGCTCCGTAAAGTGTAGTAATCAGCGCTGCGGCCATACCACCCCCCAAGTTATCCGCTCCACCTTCACCGCCAAAACCTGCTAACATTAGCACGAGCCCGATCAGGGTTCCAACCATGCCCCATGCTGGTGCTAGATCGCCCATTGATTTTAACATATCTGTCTGAACTTTTTCTCTTTTTTCACGATACTCTATACGAGTTTCCATTATTTCACTCAATTCTTCCAGTGAGTAACCATCCACCACCATCTGTACACCATCCTTGAAAAAATAGGTTTTAATAGTATCAACTGATTTTTCTAGTTCCGCTGGTCCTTTTCTTCCAACTTCAGCAACATCACAGGCTTCATCTACCAGAGGGCCCATCTTGTCATCTGCTGGTTTTAACACTGCCCCTATAGCCTTACCTAGAGCAGTTACATGATACATGGGAAAAGCAACAAAGATGGAAGCAATCATACCACCAAACACAATCCCAAAACTTGGTGCGGATAAAAAATCTCCAAACCCTCCCGCGGAACCTTCCACAAAAAGGGCATAGGCAATACTGCCAATCATAGCGGCCATACCAAAGAGAACTCCAATGATTAAGGCTATATCCATTCGTTTAATCCTCTAAATAGTTAGCAGATTTCATTTTACTTTCATTGAGCGCCTTTAAAATATTCCTTACATCTGTATACTCAGGGTCTAGCCTGAGTGCCAGATTCCAGTTAATAGTCGCTCTTTGCACATCACCTAATTTATAATATATCGAACCTCTTCTGGCATAGGCAAGCGCTAGATTTGGGTTCAACTCTAGAGACATATCTACTTCTTTTAGTGCTTCTCGATAATCGCCGGCATAAAAGAACCTTAATGATTTTGAAAGATGGCGCAAAGCTTCATTCATATTTTTTTCAGAAACATTTGATTCAAGTTTAAGCGATCTTAAGGAATCATTTAAAAACTTGGATTCCTGCTCCATGGAAGACAGTCGGACAATCAGGTTACGCATTTCATTATTCATAAGCGCCATGGAGTCTTTCATACCCAGAACAGCATAGTCTGCCATCGCAATAGTTGAGTCTCGATACAGGGGTTGCATTCTATCCATTGGTAGCCCATCGGGCGAAAATCGACGATCATCCACAGGAGCTGATGGCCCCTTACGACCGGGCATTTGCCCCTGTCTCGGAACTGCCATATCAAGTCCCACGGTGAATCCAGGGTGCCCCACCCAATATCGCTGCTTCCACTGCGGGAGTTTTTCAATGTGGGTGAACCCAAGGTTCAGGCGATAATCCGAGGTAAGGGGGATGCGGAGTCCCACATTGACACCTGTCCCGTCGAATTCACCCACAATATCCAAGCCACCCGATTTCCCAAAATAGGGTGTCTTCATTACAAAACCCAAAAATACTCCTGTTCCAGCTGTCGCGGAATCTGGGTCTATTTCAAGGGTATCCATGGGAGAAAGGCCACCGGTACCAAATCCCATGTAAGTATTCATTTTATAATCACCTAGATCTTTTTCACTGCCAAGAACTACAAAAAAGGATAACAACTGTGTGTTCAGGCTTAAAATCTGATCGGATTCCTGGTCATTTTGAAAAACCACATCCTGTAAACCAGCAGATATAGAAATATCATTATAAGTAAACAGACGCTGCTGTACATGAAAACCAAATTCTACTGGTGGTTTATACTGTGATTCATCAAGGGCATCAAGGGCTGTGGTATCTCCGCCTTGTATAGCTGAAAAACCAATTGAGAACCCTTTGCTTAGTTCCATATCGAAAAATACACCTTTAGCTGTATTTACAGGGTTCAGATTATGAATTTCAGCTCCAAAACCAGCCCTAAACAGATAGGGGGCCTTGCCAACACTGGATGTGGGCACACGCATCATTAATCCTGGCCTAGTATATGCAACCCGCGTCGAGCCCTTAACCATGCACAGTATTAAGGAGGTAAATAATAGTCGTTTTAAAAACCGATTCATTTATTTAATTCAATCCTGAAATACCAGGTGATTTATTTACTTATTGATATTCTTCCCAGTCTATCACATAAGAATAGCCAATGAAAGAACCAAAGTCCTGTGGTACATAGAGATCAAACTGCCCAGCTGCACCGGGCAACAGGCTCGCATCTGATACAATGCCACTTTCAAAAGTATTGTAAGATCCTTTCGTGAAGGTAGTTAATGTTTTTGTCTCCCCGCTCCAGTTTTTACGAAACACAAAATCCACTTTTACAAAATCAGCACGACGGCCACCAATGTTTTTAATCTCTCCCTCAAATATAATGTTTCCTTGGCTGTCTTTTTTCTCAGAAATATTGCCTACCAATACACAGTTTGCAGAGAACTTAGCCGATGCATTCCGACCAGAAGTATTGGTAGAAGTATATTTTGGTTGAGCTAGTTTAGGCATAGGTGGCGGTGTATAACTTTCACGGATCTGTTCAGGAACATATTCTTGGCGATCTTCAGAAATAACATTATCAACAATTCGAACTACTTGCCCTCGGTCTACAATTAGGTATCCCACCAAAGTTTCAACTTTTAACGATTTATCATCCTGATACACAATTTTTCCAAATACAGTACTTCCATTTTTAAGAATAATTTCTTTTGAATACATGGTTAAAGGGTTTACCCACATTTTACTTAGTGCTTTAAGATCGCTTAGTTCCTGATTCAAGTGCTTGAATTCTGCAGAAAGTCTTTTAATCTCAAAACTAAGCTCATTTACAATAAAATGTTTACTGGGCACTCCTGTAGCCTCTGGTGTGCGTGGTGTAGCTGCTTGTAGAGTTGGGACTGTGATTCCCGCCATTGCCGCGCTACTGCCTGTCGCTTGGCCAGTTTCTGTGCTTTCTTGTGCTACCGGAGTTTCTGGTGGAGAAGTCGATATTGTAACCTCACCAATGTCTTTTTTTCCCTTTTTCCATTCTTTTTCATCCAGTGCATCTTCTGTAAGAGTAACAATAAGTTCTCCGGTACCAGCATCATCGTGAGTTATACTGATGGTATAGTCCCCAGGCTTGAATTTTTTAATGGTGGCGCTGAAACCACCTTTTTTCTTTGTTTCTGCTGGTTTCTTTAATTTTGATTCACCATCAAAAAGAATGGTTACTTCAGCTTTTTTTACAGGATCGCCATTTTCATCAACAACCTTACCATCAAGAGTAAATTTCTTAGGTGTTTTAGCATGGATCCCGCTTCCAAAGAGCGTTAAGAGCGTAATAACGATTATAGATCGCTTCTGTAGGCTTGTTAATAGTGTCATGTTTTTACCTCGGATTATGAACACTTTTCGCAACCAATTGCGCTAAAGCTAGACAATTTTACTGCCAAATAGGCAATGTGTCAAGAAATTATAACTGCAAGATAATTAGAATGATAACTATGTAAAAAGAAGGTTATTTCCAGAAATCATTCAATTTTTTTTCTCTATTGACTGCTTTTTGTTTGGCAGCCTCAACATCAGCCCTTGTTTTATCTGTGAGAGTTCGCGCTATTGCCTTATTATAGGATTCAAGCATTAGGTCAAAATCCGTATTGCCTAATTTTCTATAGGCCAGGCCCATATGATAATATGGTTCACCTAAATGATTATATAGTTGTGCTGCTTGGGAATATTTTTCAATGGCACCCCAAAGACCGTCTTTATTACCATTTTTGTATAATAGATGCCCCTCTGCCATTAGTATGTTGTATTTTGCAGTTGTATCGGTAGCAATTAACTCTTGTGACTGAGTAAAATGATCAATGGCAGCAGAATAGTTTTTTTCTTCCATTGCTGATATACCAATCGAATTATGGGCCTGCACAATAGATTGTAATAAAAGTTTTGTCTGTCCACGTTTTGCTAACAGGGAATCTTTCATGAAAAGCAGAGTCTCTGGATCATCGACACTGAGTTTCTGGTATGCAGGGGGTGCGCAATTAAATATAAAAAATATAATAAATAAATAAATCATGGTTTTTATTTTGTTTCCGTTATTCATATCATATAATATAGATATTATTTTCTGTCCACAGTGTATTTATCACACCTATCATATTTACCAGAGCCAAATATAGATCACTGCCCTGTTACCCCTACCAAAATCAATGTCAGACTTTAATTCGCAGTCCGCGCGCATGTCAGCAGCATCTTTATTAAATAAGGAATAGTTCTCTCCCGGTATAACCGCCTGAAACCTTCCCTCCTGTTCCCGGCACCAAGTTTTCACAACTTCTCGAAGCTTTCCTGAGCCATGTCCAGTTATAACCTTTATAGCCCTGGTTCTTCCTTCAAAGATAAATTGACTTACTGTTGTCTCCAGTAGCAATAAGGCTTGTTCCAAGCTATAGTTAGAGTGACCAATATCAATGATTTTTAGTTTTTCAACCGACATATTTGAACGCTTATATTACACTGTTTGAGTTAACTTTTACTCTTAATAATAGTAAAACAAACCTATGAATAGAATTATACTGGGCCGTACGAGAGCAAGTGTTTCGGTTATCGGACTAGGCACCTGGTCCTATGGCGGGCCCGGCACTGTTAATAACGTTTCCGTAGGCTGGAGTGGGCAACAAGATGATGATTCAAGGTCTGCCCTAACAGAGGCTTGGAAATTGGGAATAAACCACTGGGATACCGCAGATGTATACGGTAACGGACATTCTGAATCAATAATTGGTACTATGTGGGGCAATATACCAAGAGATGATATTTTTTTAGCTACAAAAGTAGGTTGGGACCAAGGGGTTTATAATCACTGGTACCACCCAAAACATATGCGACAGAATATGGAACGATCTTTAAAAAACCTAAATACGGACCGGGTAGATCTTATGTATCTGCACCACTGTAATTTTGGCAAAGAGGGTGAATACTTTGATGACGCCTTGGAAATTATCCGCCGTTTTCAAGATGAAGGTAAAACACGTTTCGTCGGCTTATCAGATTGGTCATCTGAAAAGATCATGGATTTCATCTTTCGTTGCGATCCAGATGTAGTCCAGCCATTAAGAAATATACTAGATGACACCTACGAATCATCAGGGTTGAAAAACCATATTGAAACACACAATCTAGGAATTTGTTTTTTTTCCCCTTTAAAACATGGATTATTAACCGGGAAATACAATCAGCCTGCTTTTTTTTTAGAGGGTGATCATCGGAATAGAGTAAAAGAATTTCAAAATCCAAAACTCCTCGAAAAAATGCTTTCAAATAAAACTCTATTGAAAAAACGGTTTTCTGACCACCCTAACCCAGTGCTCCATGGACTTGTTGATTCTTTACTATTCAATGTACCTACTGGTTGCGCCTTATTGGGGCAAAGAAATGTGCTGCAGGTTCAAGCTGCTTCCACCCTAGGGAAAATAATAACTGCGGAAGACGCAGAATGGGTTAAGACTGTATACAACTCTTCGCCATGATACATGTAATACCGATTATTTTTTTTCTGGTAGCGTGTACGACGCTTCAAAATAACCAAGGAAAACCAATGAATGAATTAAACATTATTCCAAAACCCGTTTCAGCAGTAATAGAAGATGGAAGCATTGATCTTGCTATGTTAAAATCCATTGCTTTGATGCATAATTCAGATGATGAGAAAATGACAGCTGTTTATCTACAAAAATTACTTCAGCCGATAAATGCTCTGCCCATTACTAATTTTGAAAAAAACAAAATGGATCAAATTGTACTTTCTATAGATCCGAAATCTCCACTTCAAGCAGAAGGTTATCAATTAATAATTGGTAAAGATAATGGAGCTTATATCAAAGCCAGTACTTCAGCAGGACTTTTCTACGGTTTCCAAACCTTTCGTCAACTCTGCCCAACAGAGCTAGAAAAAAGTGTTATTCCTAAGAACACAGAAATAAATAATTGTAAAATTATTGATCATCCTATTTTTGGTTACCGTGGGATGCATCTAGATGTCTCTAGGCATTTTTTCGATATTAATTTTATAAAAACCTATATCGATATGATAGCTCTTCATAAAATGAATGTGTTTCACTGGCACCTCACTGATGATAATGGATGGCGAATTCAGATTAATCAATACCCTGAATTAACTGAAAAATCTGCCTGGCGGGTGGATAGACGAAATGAGCCTTGGAAAGAGTGGTCGCCAATTCAACCCAATGAAAAAGCAACCTATGGTGGGTTTTATACTCAAGACGAAATCCGGGACGTGATCCAATATGCTGCAGAACGAAGTATAATGGTTATTCCGGAGATTGAAATGCCAGGTCATACATCAGAAGTATTTGCCGCTTATCCGGAACTGTCATGCAAGGGGGAGTTCATCCCTGTGAATCCCGGTTCCTACTGGCCCAATGTTGACATCTTTTGTGCTGGAAATGATGATGTTTTTATGTTTCTGGAAAATGTACTGGAAGAAGTAATTGATTTATTCCCTGGTCCCTATATCCATATTGGTGGGGATGAGGCTGAGAAAACCCATTGGGAAAATTGTCCTAAATGTCAGAAACGCATCAAGGATGAAAAATTAAGAGATGAAACGGAACTACAAAGCTGGTTCATCAAAAAAATCGAAAAATATATTTTATCTAAAAACAAAAAATTGGTTGGGTGGGATGAGATTCTTGAAGGCGGGCTTGCAAAATCTGCTACTGTAATGAGCTGGCGCGGAATGAAGGGTGGCATTGAATCTGCCAAAGCCGGGCACGATGTGATTATGTGCCCAACATCTCATTGCTATTTTGATTACTACCAAGCTAACCCAGAAACATCTCCAGAAGCAATTGGTGGATACACAACTCTAAAAAAAGTTTATTCATTTGATCCTGTTCCACTAGACCTTTCAAAAGAAGATGAAAAATTTATCTTAGGTGCACAAGGCAACCTTTGGACAGAATATGTCCAAACTCCGGCTCGTGCTCAGTATCGTGTTTTACCCAGAATGACAGCACTATCAGAAGTCCTGTGGTCTGGGCCAGGAAAACACTCATATAATAATTTTTATAGACGTCTCAGTTATTTAGAAAAACGGTTTGATCAACTGGAGTGGTCGCATGCACCGGGATCATTTCTAGTATCGTTTCATACAGAAAAAGTAAGTGAAAATAAAGGAATAAGTGTTCAATTGACATCTGAAAAACCTAGTGAAACAATACGTTTTACGATGGACGGTTCGGACCCAACAATTTTTTCATCAGAATACACGGGTGCTTTTAATGTTAATAAAACAACAATATTAAGAGCAGCTCTTTTCATCAATGGTAAACTTGCCGGACAAATATCTGAAAAAAAATTACTTTTTCACAAGGCGGTAGGAAAGATCATTGATTATAAAACTCAATACAAAAATAAGTATCCAGGAAGCGGATCATCCAATCTAGTTAACGGAATAACTGGATCCACAAGTTTTAATGATGGGTTCTGGCAGGGCTGGGAAAGAGATGATTTAGATGTTGTGATCGACTTGGGCTCCGAAACAGAAATCAATCAAATAATATGTGGATTTTTGGAGTCGCAGAATTCGTGGATTTTTCTACCTACTGAAGTAAAAGTGTCCTTTTCTAATAATAATATTTCATATGAAAATGAAAAATCTATCGCTATTTCAGATGGGGAAAATTATGGGAATAAAAACCGCGTTGAAGCAAATATCAATGATATTGAACAGGTTGCTCGGTTTGTTCGAATTACCGGCACCAATCGAAAAATATGCCCTGATTGGCATGCAGGCGCTGGTGGAGATGCATGGATCTTTGCGGATGAGATTATTGTAAAATAATATATTATACAGGCTTTGCTATCTTGTCTGATTCGATAATATGTAGGCCGGTTTTACTATTTTCTAGATGATAAATCATTCCCTCTGCTATAGTACTGGCGTGAATTCCGCGATATTTATTTAATGATCCGACCATAAAGGGATTCATGATTTTCATGAATCCCTTTCCTATTATTTCTCCAATTCGAAACTCCTTCCTGGGGCCCAAGATCAATGATGGACGGAAAATCTGCACTGTTATAATGTCTAGTTTTTTCACTTCATCTTCTATATCTCCCTTTACCTGATTATAAAATATACGAGAATCTGCGTTGGCTCCCATTGCAGTCACAATTGAATACGATTTGGCACCAGTTTTTTCAGCCCACTGGGCAAACCGCAATGGTAGTTCAAAATCAACAAATCGAAATGCTTCTTTTGATCCTGCAGTGCGGATCGTTGTTCCCAAACAACAAAATATATTATCTACTGGATTTAATTGATTCAGGGCAGATAAATCTTTGAAATCATAAAAAATCTCTTCCACAGTTGGATGATGTTCCAATGAAGCAACCCGTACAAGTGTCGTTATACGTTCATATCTTTTAGATGCCAATAGTTCAGTTAAAAGGTGACTACCAACAAACCCAGTCGAACCTAGCACCATTGCTGATTTAGTCATGGTTTAAGAACAGATAAATAATTTGTCGTGCCGGGAGACCCTATAGGCACACCTCCTGTAATCACAAATTTTTCACCTTCGATTATTAATTCTCTGTTTTTCAATGCTGTTCCAACTTCATTCGTAATATCGTCCGCATTTTTATAATTCTTTACAAGAAATGGTGTGATACCCCATACAATAGATAACTGTCTACAGATTTCAGGGAAAGGTGTCATGGCAATAATGCGGGCTGCCGGGCGATAACGAGAGACCATCCGTGCTGTACTTCCACTATGGGTCATAGTCACAAGCACATTAATGTTAAGATCGTGAGCCACGGAACAAGCAGCGTGGCTTATAGCCTGTGCCGTGCTTAAAAGATTTTGTCCACGGGAGTTATAATATTCATCATAATTAATTGCATCTTCTGTTTCTTCAATCACTCTATCAAGAACTTGGATCACTTTTTGAGGAAAAGCTCCGATAGCTGTCTCTCCTGTTACCATCAAAGCATCCGCACCATCCAGAATAGCATTAGCAATATCGCTTACTTCTGCCCTGGTGGGAACAGGGTTTACTGTCATAGATTCTAGAATTTGAGTTGCAATAACAACGGGTTTCCCAGCCAAGCTCGCTTTCTCTATCACATTTTTTTGAATCAGAGGAACTTGTTCAACTGGTAGCTCAACACCTAAATCCCCTCTGGCTACCATTACAGCATCAAAAGCATCAACAATCTCATCCAAGTTTTCTACCGCTTCCCACTTTTCTATTTTAGCCATAACCGGGATCTGAAATCCCAAGTCCCGCATCCTAGACTGTACTTGTATATAATCCTTTGCATTTCTCGTAAAAGATAAGGCAATCCAGTCAGCGCCTCTAGATAACGCTAATTCCAAATCAATAAGATCCTGATTTGTCAGACAAGGCACATCCAGAGCTACGCCTGGGAAATTAACCCCTTTACGTTTTTTTATTATCCCTGATGTTTCTGTACGACACTCCAAAGTACGGCTAGAAATTTGATTAATTACCTCCAACGTAATCTGACCATCATCGATCATGATTTTAGCCCCGGGATTTACTCCCAAGAATGCAACATTGCTTGAAACCGGAATAACATCCGGGCCTTCTTTTTCATTACTAAGAACTATTTTATCTCCGACTTCCAGACACATCTCTCCATCAAGTCCTGATATTCTGATTTTTGGTCCGGCCAGATCAGCTAATATTGATGGTCTGTCCTTTTCAGAGATAGAAATCGATCTAACCAAATCAAAATAGTATTTCTTTTCCTCAATTGTGCCGTGAGACAGGTTAATCCTGAAGCAGTTTACTCCAAAATCCGCTAGGGTTTGTACCGATTTTCGATCTGAACATTTCGGTCCTAAAGTAGCAATTATTTTCGCTCGTCTATATTTCACTGTTTTAAATTACCGGTATTTGAACATGTTTTAAATGAAATCAAAAATACAAATTCTGATTTTTGGCATCCTTATTATTTCTGGATGCGAACAGGGTCCAATAGGCAATTGGCAGGATCCTCGTGTGATACTGATTTCCATTGATGGTTTTCGTGGCGATCTCCTGACCAAAAAATCATTCAAGCGGGATTGCCCTAATATGTCACGACTGATGACCATGGGTATTTATTGTAATAATGTACAATCTGTATTCCCATCCCTAACCTATCCGGCCCATACTTCTATGATATCCGGTGTCATGCCTCAAGAACACGGCATCGTAAACAATCGAATGTTTATCCCAAAAAATAATTTTGTTGATTGGTATTGGTACGCAGATTCGATAAAAACGCCAACTTTAATTACGAAACTACGGGAAAAAAACTTAGTCAGCCTGGGCGTAAGCTGGCCGGTGACCGTAGGCGCCACTATGGATTATATGCTTCCAGAAATTAAGTCAGTGAATGATTCTATTTCCACCGTAGACTTGGTACGAAAACATGATCATCCAGACAGATTTCTGGAATCGGCAAAAATTCGCGGGGTTGTTCCAGAAAACGGTAACCCTCAGGGTTATGTTCGAGATTTACTTCTTCACGAGATCTTCATGGATGCCTTTATACGAAAACGACCTCATTTATCTCTCTACCATATGATTCAAACGGATCATGTACAACACATCTACGGAAAAAATTCTCAAGAATCCTGGGAAGCCTTTATGTTCATGGACTCGCTCATTGGTAACATTATGACTTTACTGGATGATAACAATCTTTGGCCCACTACATCCTTAATTATTACTGGCGACCATGGCTTCAGAAATTATCAAAAACAGCTAGCCATTAATAAATTATTTGATGAAAAGGGTTGGCTCAGTATTAGAGATGGAAAAATCGAGGATTGGCGGGTCGTTGGACTTGCTTCAGGTGGTTCAGCATTCATCCGAATAAAAAATCATGAAAATGATGATTTTAAGAAAAAAGTGCGTATTGTTCTTGCCAAACAGAAAGAATTTGAAACGCTTGAAAGACGTCATATGAATAGATTATTATGGTCTCCCATTGAAACAGACTTTCTACTTATGGCGAAAAAAGAATTTTGTTTTGTCCAATCCCTAGACCAACCTTATATAACAGAAAAACGTGGTGGAACACATGGTGGTGACCCCAGGAACCATTATTTAAAAACTGGCTATATTGCAGGAGGGCGAGGTATTGAAAAGGGTATATTAGAAAATATGATGATCACTGATGTTGCCCTCCAGATATCAGCTTTACTTGACATTCGTTTAATATCAGATTGATTAGTTCAGAACTTGTGATGCTACCAATGTGAAAGGATTAATAATCGCATCGTATTGACGTCCGTTTTCTTCCACCATCTGAAATGAACCTTCCATTGTTCCTAATGGGGTTGGTAGCGGACAGAAGCTAGTATATTCAAAAATTTCACCTGGGCCTAGTTTTGGTTGTTCTCCCACAACTCCAGGGCCGTGTACATCCTCAGTATTGCCATTCGCATCAGTTATGTGCCAATACCGGCTGATAAGTTGTGCCTGTGTATTACCATTATTGGCTATTGTAACATGATACGCAAAGAAAAAATATGATTTAACCGGATCCGAGCGCTCAGCTATATATTGAGACTTTACTGTTATTTTTATAGGGCAATCCATGTCATAAAATTAATTCCTTTAGCTTTCCTGTCCGATCAATTCCCTATAAATTTTCGCCCGTTATGAATAATAACCGGCAGACACTTTTCATCTTTTTTCTAATTCTTGGCCTAGGGTTGGCAATGTATTGGGGTAAGCACCAAGGACAGTTGCCCAATACATCACCTGAAATATTGCCCAGTGAAATTATGAACCATATTCGATTTTTATCTGATGATGTCCGGTCTGGACGCTACCCAGGCACACTGGAATCTAGGAGTGTTGTATCATATATCATCCGATATTTTCGATCCTTTGGTATTCGTCCTGGTGGAGAAAACGGATCATTTGTACAATCTTTCGATATTGTGGATGGTATTGAATTGGGTAAGCATAATGAAATGGTAATAGGAGGTGATTCTCTCTTACCTGGAGAAGATTATATACCCTTGTCGTTTTCCAATAATCAAAAACTGACTGCTCCGGCTGTATTTGCAGGTTATGGGTTCAGCGCAAATGAGAAAAATCTAAAATGGAATGACTACGAAAAGCTCGATGTATCTGGGAAATGGGTTGTTGTTATGCGTCACAGCCCCGAACGTGAGAAAAGACATTCCATTTATGCTCCTTATGCATCAATGCATAAAAAAATGCTGACAGCCCGAGATAATGGTGCAGCTGGGATTATATTTATCTCGCAATTAGAAGATGCAACTTTATATCCATTGCAGTACATATCAGGTTATGCAAAAGCAGGTATTCCGGCTATACACTTAGGCAATAAAGCATCAGATAAGCTCTTAATTAATTCAAACTGGTCGCGGGAAAAAATTCAACAAACAATGAATCGTACTCTTAAGTCAATTAGTTTTAAAATTGAAAATATAACTATATCATCTAGAGTGGATCTAATAGAAACAAAAATTCGAGCAGCGAATGTTATTGGTGAGATTCGCAGCGGAAATCGCGAATACAGAGATGAATATTTAGTACTCGGCGCTCATTTTGATCATTTAGGCCTAGGTGGCCCTAGATCTGGATCTAGAATTCCTGGAATGTCCGCAATTCATAATGGAGCTGATGATAATTCATCGGGTACAGCAGGATTATTAGAATTAGCTCATAAGATTATGAGTCAAAAAAGTCACTTAAAGCGCAGTATTCTACTGATTGCTTTTGATGCAGAAGAAAAAGGCTTGTTGGGCTCAAAACATTTCATTGATCACCCAACTATCAAGCTGGAGAACATTACTGCAATGATTAATCTAGATATGATAGGTCGTTTAAAAGATTCTACATTAAATGTTGGAGGAGTAGGCACTTCTCCGATATTCGAACCTCTATTGGACAGTCTTATTCTTAGCACATCCATGAAACTAAACAAAAGCAATGCCGGTTTTGGCCCTAGTGATCATGCTTCCTTTTATAAAAAAGATATCCCGGTACTTTTTTTTAATACTGGTACCCATGAAGAATACCACACTCCTGAAGACAAATGGAAACTCATTAATTTAAGAGGTGAAACAGAAATATTAAATTATGTACATCAGGTGATTTACGAATTATGCCGGCTCCCAGAAAAACCTTTATACACCCCTGCAGGGCCTAAGGAGCAAATAAGAAATTATCAAACTTCAAACGTGAAATTTGGAATTATGCCTGCTTATGGAGGCTCAGAAAACGGATTAAAAATTGACGGCATTTCTGATCCGGATGGGGCTGCTGCTAAGGCTGGCATCAAAAAGGGAGATTTAATCAAATCCATCAATGGAAAATCTATCAATGATATCTATGAGTATATGGATCGCTTGGGTGAACTTGAGCCGGGAATGAATATTCCTGTTCAGATCGAACGTAACGGAAATATCATTAAAATATCTGTTACTTTATAAAAATAAAATTCTATATTAGTTCTATCTTATTTTGCACCCTCCGATAATATTCGTTTTCTAATCTTTTCAGAAAGTTCCAATACTGCCATCACGTAGTTATCTGCATGATTGTAAGCATAAATTGATTTCCAGATATCTCCATCGCGTTTATAGTTTGTGCTGTTCATTTGGTATCCATTACGACGAAGATAATTAGCGATACTAGCCAACACATCAGGCCATTCATAGGGTTCCCGAATGCCGTCCTCATTAAAATCCACCGCATAGTTATTAAAACTGGAAGGAATAAATTGACCAAATCCAAAAGCCCCGGCGTAGGAACCACCAATCAACTGAGTATCAAGCTGATCATTAAAACAATAGGTCAAAAATTCTGCTAATTCTTTGCTTGCCCATTTAGACCGTTTAGGCATTTCATGGATTTGAGTGTACAGAGAATTAAAAACAGAAAACTGGGAGTGGTGTACTCCATAGTTGCTTTCGATACCGGCAATAGTTACTATAATAAAGGAGTCTACTTTATATTTTTTGGAAACATCGCTTATAATATCACGATTTTCTTTGAAAAACTTTACCCCAGCAGTAATTCGTGATTCTTTGACAAATAATTTCCGATATTCTTTCCATGTTTTCTTTTCATAAGGCCGGGCAAACCGTTCTGCAATTTCCGGATGAATTTTAATTTTATCATGAGAAAAGGCACCTCTAATAAAGGCATCTGGGATATTACTATCTTGCAGATGGTCCATCACCATACGAAATGCAATATCTTTTTCAAAAGAATTCTGGGCAATTACAATAGACAGGTGTAAAACAAGAATAAATATTTTCATAAGTATCTTAAATAAAGGGCAAAATCTAATACGACAATTTCTATAGACATACAACATTGGTTGTTTTAAAAGATATTATATGAATTATATCTGCTTTTTTGTATATAGTGACGTTTTATCTTATAGACAAGAAACTCACTCAATAAATTATTTATATGTTTTAGGGTTATAATCTATTAAATAAAGAAAAACAAAGAATTACTACTTATATCAACGAATTATTTTGGATTCCCGAGATTAGTAATATATAATTTATGAAACCGGGGGCACGTTTATAAAACAGTATATTGATTATTATAAGATAAACCCTCTGTTCGGCGATAATTTTATCTGCCCCCGGTTAGTTCAACAAACCCTCCTCATAAAAGAAATCTTCAATAGGCTTAGCAATAACATCAATACGGTCTTCATCCATATTCACGTAGGCAACCATACTCAATACCACATATTCTCCTGTAAGGCCGTGCTTCCAACGCTGTATTGTACTATATCGTATTTCTTTAAGTGTTTGCGATGCTTTTAGTAATTCCTGAATGTTTTTTGTTCGCGCCAATTCCTCATGGTGCATTAGATCTTTTCTATCATATTTAAGGCCCAATAATTGTGACCCATCATAGCCAACAATATCATGCCAATTCCCATTGATATCTGTTATTATGCCATCAGAGACCCGACCAGACATAAACAGGGTATCCTCCTCCAAATTTTCAACAACATTGTCCCATTTACCAATTACATCATCATTTTTTCCTGGTTTCTTTAACGCCTCAATTTCCAGATTAAGTTCTTTTATTTGATGTTTCAAATTGTGGTTTTCATTTATCAAATAATTAATTACGGTTTGCATTTCTTTCGTAGACTTGGAATCTACGGCATCTAATAGATGCCGTGGTTTTGTTAGCGTTTCTTTTTCTGTTTTCAATTTTAATAAATGTTTTGGAGGGACCCTCCCTTTAGCAATCCAGATGCTCAAGGCTTGGGGAGACACACCAAAATACTCAGCCGCCTCCTGTTTTTTACGAAAGCCTTTCCGATACATCAGATCATTAATTATTTTTGCAGCTGTTTCCATAATTATTAATAAATAATTTAATTTAATTAATCAATAGTTAATTAATATTAAGTAAATGTTTATTTATAAACAATTATAAAATATAGGTTTCGGTTGTAGAATTATGTCAAAACCATTTTCCTGTTCACTATATTTACAAAAATAGGGTTTTGAGAACATGTTACATATAAAATTTAGCATACTTGATCATGACGCATATCACCAATTAGATTTCCTGCATCTTTACTGCAAAATAACACCGTTATCTTTTTTAACCACCTTTATCTATCAGGAGAGTCAAATGTTAAATCGAGAAAAATCTCAGCCAATTTTTGACCGAGCATTAAAAGTATTAGTGAATGGAGTGAGTTCAAATTTTCGTTATCTAGGCGAAAAAGAAACACCTGTGATTGTAAGAGGCGAAGGTGCTCGTATTTGGGATGCAGACGGAAATGAATTCATTGATTATCGCCTTGGTTGGGGACCAATTATTATTGGGCACGCTGACCATCGGGTTAACCATGCGGTTATCAAACATTTAGAGAATGGGACCACATTTGCAGCAACCACAGAGCTGGAAGTCATTGTCGCTGAAAAGTTGGTGAAGATCGTTCCTGGGATGGAAAAACTTCGGTTTACAAACACAGGCACAGAAGCGACCATGCATGCTCTCCGCACAGCTCGTGGTTATACAAATAAGGAAAAGTTTATTAAATTTGAAGGACAGTACCACGGTGCCCACGATTATGTTCTTTTTAGTACTGCATCATCGCCGATTTCCGCAATGGGGGCCCGTACATCACCGATCCCTGTGCAAGTCGGTTCTGGTATTCCACATAAAATACGGGATTATGTATACTGCTTACCATTCAACGATTTTGAAGCTATAGAAAAATGTGTTAAAGATCATCATGGTGAAGTAGCTGCTATGTTAGTGGAGCCTTGCTTGGGAAACATAGCAGGCATTGAACCGAAAAGTGGATATTTATCCCATTTAAGGTCACTTTGTAACGAATACAATATTGTTCTTATTTTTGATGAAGTTAAAACTGGTTTCCGATTAGCCAATGGAGGGGCCCGCGAAGCATATGGTGTTATTCCCGATATTTCTACCTATGCAAAGAGCCTTGGAAACGGACTTCCTGTTGCTGCATTTGGCGGAAAAACAAAAGTGATGGATGTAATTGGTGGAGGGAGCGTAACTCACGCCGGAACATTTGGAGCTAATGGAGTTAGTATGGCTGCGGCGAATGCAGTCCTTGATATATTATCTGATTCACCTGTACTAAAAGATCTTGCTGAAAGAGGAAAACGATTAAAAACAGGATTAGATAATGTTTTAACAGATGCGGGCATCCCTCACCAAATGTGCGGACACCCCAACATACAGGGATTCCTAATCACAGACAAACCCGTTAAAGAGGTCCGGGATTTAGTATACAGTAATGATGTTCTTTATGAAACTATTATGCAAAATATGTATAATAGAGGTATCTGGGCTGAAAGTGACCCACGGGAGCCTTGGTTTTTATGTGCGGCACATACAGATGAAATTATAGATGACACTTTAAATAAATTCCAAGAATCAGTTAAAACTGCACTTCAATAATACTATGAAATCCGAAGTATACTGGACTGATCAGGATTCGCCGGAGACAAAGACAAAAGCCACATCATATCTTCCGGAAAAAACTGATGTTGCAATTATAGGCAGCGGGTATACCGGGCTTGCCGCAGCAAGAGTCCTTGCTAAATCAGGAAAATCTGTTGTTGTAATTGATCAACATACAATTGGGTGGGGTGCAAGTTCTAGAAATGGCGGAATGGCAACGCCAGGCCTTAAACAAGATATTTTTAAAATATATAAAAAATATGGCATGGATTATGCCCGTGAGTTTTGGAGGGCATCTGTAGATGCTATTGATCTTTTAGAAAATATTATACAAGAAGAAAATATTGATTGTAACTGGGAAAGAAACGGACATATTGCCCTAGCATGTAAGCAGTCACACTATGACAACCTCCCAGAATATGCAGATTGGATTAGGCGTGAATTAGGACATAAAAAAACCCTAGTTCCAAAGAAAAAAATTCATTCTGAAATTGGAACCAACTATTACTTCGGAGGGCTATCGGATGAAATCAGTGGAGGGCTACAGCCGGCAAAATATGTTAATGGGTTGGCCTCCGCAGTTTCCAAACTTGGAGTACAGCTTTGCGAACATAACCGCGTTTTAACAATTAATCCTGGAGAAAATATTCATGAGGTTATTACATCTATGGGGTCTGTAAAAGCCCGAGATGTAATCATTGCAACAAACGGATATACAGATACTTTAATGCCTAAATTGAAACCTAAAGTTTTCCCTGTGGGAAGTTATATTATTGTTTCAGAACCCTTATCCCAGGATTTACAGAAAAAACTTAGTCCAAAAGGGCGCATGTTTTATGATTCAAAGTGGTTTATTAATTATTTCAGACTCACGCCAGATGGGTGCATGCTTTGGGGTGGTCGTAACGATCTAAGCACTAATCTAGATTTAAATGAAAGCGCAAAAATTTTATCGCACCAAGTCCGATCAGTGTTCCCCGAAATGGAAGACATAGAGTTCACCCATACCTGGTCTGGGAAATTAGGCATTACGTTTGACCTCATGCCTCATATAGGAAAAATCAATGGAATCTATTATGGTTTTGGCTATGGTGGGCATGGATTATCTATAGCGACCTACCTTGGAACTGAGTTGGGCTTGCTGCTGTCTGGCCAAAAAAACAGAAGCCCCTTTGAAGAAATTTCTCATCAAACAATGTTCTTTTATAGAAAGAATCCTTGGTTTCTTCCTTTTGCGGCACAGTATTTTAGATTTTTAGACTGGATCTCTTAATCTATGTCTTCTTTATCATCAATAGATTATGCTATTATTATTTTCTATCTTTCTGGTATGGTAGGGGTTGGGTTTTGGTTTGCAAAAAAACACTCTGGCTTTGATGATTTTTTCTTGGCAGGTAGATCTCTCACAACGCCCCTTTTAATTACAACTCTTATATCGACCTATTACGGCATAGATGTTTTGTTTGGCGACACACAACTTGCTTTTACTGATGGCGTTGTAGCCTGGTTTGGTTATGCACGGCCAACCTATGCATTTTATTTAATTGCGGCTCTATTATTGGCACGGCGTCTGCGCGAAGATGACTTTAAAAGCCTTCCCGATATTTTAGACGCTTATTATGGACTCAACACTCGCTATGTCGGTGCTGTAACCTCATTTATTTACTCCCTACCTGCATTATCACTTTATGGATTCGGAATGCTGGGTGAAGTAATCCTAGGCTGGGAACCAATCATAGGTATGTTTGTGCTGGGTGGAATTGCATTAACATATACCCTTACAGGCGGATTTTGGGCAGTAGCCCTTACTGACTCCATTCAGTTTGTTATGATGTGTTTAGTTATTGCATTTGCTTTTCCTTTTGCTATGAATTTTATTGGTGGCTTTGATTCAATGATCGAAACTCTACCTAGTAGTTTTTTTGATACTATGGGGGACCTGAATATTTTTCTTATAATTATTTACGCATCTACAGGCCTTTCTGTTTTAGTAGAGCCTACATTCTACCAGAGGATATTTGCTGCAAAATCGTATAAAAATGTCCGGAATGCGCTTCTTATTGGTATTTTTATCTGGGGTTCTTATGATTGGATTATAACAGTTTTGGCTATGGCCGCAAAAGCTGGTGTTATAAAGGGCCTGCTCCCTGTTGATGTTGCCCCAGATGCTGCCTTATTAACTATTGTGGTGGCTGCGCTCCCAGTAGGTGCGGTGGGGTTGTTTCTTGCCGGTGTGTTGTCTACAGAAATGTCAACCTTGGATTCATATTGTCTGGTTGCAGGGGGAAATGTTGCCTACGATATTTATAGACCCGCTATAAAACCAACAGCGACCGATGAAGAATTAATCAAAACAACTCGTTACGGAATATTGCTTTCTTGGGGGTTGGGATTTTTTATGGCAGCTGCATTTGAACAGATGCTTGGTCTGTGGGTTTTTATGGCCTCTATTTTAATTTCAAGTACATTAGTTCCTGTTTTATTAGGGCTATACATTCCTAGATTCAGGAAACCACTTGCAGGTTTTATTAGTTCAGGCTCGGGCTTATTATCTACAGTTGTTTTGAATATTTATATTATGACTACCGGCACATTTAACAAAGAAGAAGAGACTTATATTGTACACTGGTTTGGGATTGATTTTTGGCAGGAATTTGTTATGTATATTAGTGTGCCAATTTCATTTGTCGGGTTTTTTATAGGTTTGGCGACCAACAAGACAGGGCGGTTATGAGTTATTGGGAAATCTTTACATGGGCTTCAGTGTTTTTTCTTGGTTTTGGGTCTATAACAGTTTTTATTTTCTTTTTGAAAGATATTAAAAGACTGTTGAAAAAATTTAAATAATGATTTATAAAAATTTTATTAATAATAGGTGGTCTGATGCAGAATTCGGAAAAACATTTGATGGGGTCAACCCTTTTACGGAAGAAATAATTGCTCAAATCCCTGCGAGCAGTGAACCAGATATAAATAATGCTGTTAGGGCCGCTCAAGCGGCATTTAAAGACTGGAGCGGATTAACAGCTGGTGAACGTCGTGATTTCTTGAGATCTCTTGCAAACAATTCTCGACAGCACGCAGAAACTCTTGCTAAAACAATCTCTTCAGAAATGGGGAAACCTTTCAAAGATGCATTAACTGAAATTGATGATTTAGCTGAATACCTTGAATATTATAGTGAACTTGCTCGAGATCAGGTAGGCCGGCTTGTTGCGCCTGTAGATCAAAAATCCATGTCTCTTGTTCAATATGAACCCTATGGGGTTGTGGGTTGCATTATTCCCTGGAACTACCCCCTGTCTTTAATGGGATGGAAACTTGCGCCTGCTCTTGCTGCGGGAAATACAATTGTAATGAAACCAAGTGAGGTTTCATCCCTCTCCATTCTGCATTGGGTAGAATTGGCAGCAAGAGAAATGCCTCCTGGGGTTATAAATGTGGTTACAGGTTTTGGACAAGAAGCAGGCGAAACGCTGGTTAAACACCCTCATGTACCCATTATTACATTCACTGGCTCAGTTCGAACCGGGAAAAGAATAGCCCGGCTAGCTGCAGAAAACCTTAAAAAGGTGTCACTTGAGTTGGGTGGTAAAGACCCAGTGATTGTATGTGATGATGTGGATGTTGAAATTGCAGCTAGAGGAACCTGTTGGGGCGGCTTTGTTAATGCTGGTCAAGTTTGTACATCTGTGGAGCGGGTTTATGTCTATGAAAATGTAGCCAAAAAGTTTACCGATGCTTTGGTTGAAGAGGCAAAGAAAGTAAAAATCGGTGATCCTATGGATGATGCCACCGATGTGGGCCCCATGGCTTCCATGGCGCAACTTAACAATGCTATCGAGAAAGTAAATTTAGCAAAAGAACAGGGGTGCAGGGTTCTTACAGGTGGAAAAAGATCGGATAAATATATTAAAGGGTATTTTTTTGAACCTACTGTGTTCGATAAAATAAAAGATGAAATGGATATTGTTACAGAAGAGTCTTTTAGCCCAATTATTCCAGTACAAAAAATTCATTCCATGAATGAAGCTATTGAAATGGCAAATTCGACAAAATATGGTTTAGGATGTACAGTTTTTACAAAAGATATTGAACGCGCTCTTACGGCTGCAAATAAAATTAAATCAGGTACAATCTGCATCAATAATCCCCTGATGGAAAATATCGCTGCACCATTTGGGGGCATGAAACAGTCTGGAATCGGGCGGGAACATGGTATAGAAGCCCTTGAAGAATTTCGGGAAGTAAAACATATTTTTATTGATTATGATTATAGAAATAAATCTTGGTGGTTTGGTGATAAGGGTGGGCAATGAACAGCAGTGAATCCATAAGAAAAAAACATAACCGGTATCTCTTTGATGCCGTAAAAACCTTCTATGAAGAACCTTTGGTAATCACAGATGGTAAAGGGTTCCACGTTTCAGATTGTGATGGAAATACCTATCTGGACTTTTTTGGCGGTATTCTTACTGTTTCGATTGGACACGCAAATGATGAAGTTAACAAAGCTGCAAAAGCTCAGATTGATCGTTTGACTCATATATCATCTTTATACCCCAGTGTTCCCGTTGTTGAACTTGCTGAACGTCTTATCAATATAACTCCAGGTAATCTCGAAAAAGTTTTTTTCAATGCTTCAGGAACAGAAGCGGATGAGACAGCCGTAATGATGGCCCAACTTTATACTGAAAACTCAGAACTGATTGCTCTGCGTCATGGGTATTCAGGAAGATCTCTTCTTGCCCAATCTCTTACTGCCCATGCTCCCTGGAGAGCTTTGCCCACCCAGGTAGGTGCCGTAAAACATGCTCTTGCGCCCTATTGTTATCGTTGCCCCTTAAAACTAACGTACCCAGACTGCGGAATTGCATGCGCTGAAGATGTAGAAGAGCTAATTAAAACTACTACAACTGGAAAAATTGCAGGTGTATTAGCAGAACCAATTCAAGGCGTAGGAGGGTTTATTACACCCCCGGATGAATATTTTGGAATTATAGCTGATATCGTCCGTAATCATGGTGGAATATTTATTTCTGATGAAGTTCAGACTGGCTTTGGACGAACCGGAAAAACATGGGGGATTGAACATTCTGGTGTAGAACCTGATATAATCACGGTCGCAAAAGGCATTGCCAACGGTATGCCATTAGCGGCTGTTATAACAACAAAAGACATTTCTGATTCTATGCAAAAAAATACTATATCTACTTTTGGAGGCAATCCTGTTAGCTGCGCTGCTGCGGATACCACCATAACAATTATAGAGAGGGACAACCTAAAGAAAAACGCCCATAATATGGGAAAGCTGATGATGGATGGTTTGAAAAAAATACAATCTGATAATAAAAACATACTCGGTGATGTGCGCGGAAAAGGACTTATGATTGGGCTGGAGATTGTTGTTGATGAAACACAACAAGACCGCACACCAAACCCAAAGGCAGTTGATAATTTAATGGAAGAAACTAAAAAAAGAGGTTTGCTGGTTGGGCGTGGTGGTTTATATGGGAATTGTGTTAGGATCTCACCTGCTTTGAATATTGGAGAAGATGAAATTCACGAATCTTTATCTATTCTTTCTGAATCATTCAAATCCATTAAACAATGATTAGAAAAAATTATATTAATAACCGTTGGCAAGAAGCCAAAAACGTGAAAACTTTTTCAGTAGAAAACCCATTCACAGAAGAGATTATTGCTGAAGTGCCAAACAGTTCACCTATTGATGTAGACAATGCTGTGTCTGCTGCAAAGTCGGCTTGGAAAAAATGGAAATTATTAGGTTCGCTTGATATGCGAGATTTACTACGAGAAGTTGCTGTTAAAAGCAGGGCCCATGATAGAGAAATTGCATCAATTATTACTGCAGAGAGCGGAAAACCTCTTATTGAATGCCTTGACGAGATTGAATGGGTCGCTTCCATTTTTGAATATTATTCTGAGATCGGCCGTGATCAGCGAGGGCGAGTTGTCGCCCCAGTAACCCCAAGATCAATGAGCATGGTAGTGAAAGAGCCCTACGGTGTTGTGGGGTGTATCGTACCTTGGAATTACCCTCTTCTGCTTATGGCCTGGAAGGTGGCGCCTGCTTTGGCGGCTGGGAATACTGTTGTAGTAAAACCATCTGAAATAACACCTCTCTCGATTCTTCACTGGCTTAAAGTTGCCTGCGATCATTTACCTAAGGGTATTATAAACGCGATAACTGGTTATGGTGAAACGGGCGCAGCTTTGGTACAACATCCGGACACAAGAGCAGTCGCTTTTACGGGGAGCGTAGAAACAGGTAAAAAAATTGCGGCTATGGCTGCGAAGCAACTAAAAAAAACAAGCTTAGAATTAGGTGGTAATGATCCTATTATTATTTGTGATGATGTAGATATAGAAATAGCCGCTAAAGGCACAGCTTGGGGGGGGCTATTGAATGCGGGTCAAGTTTGTACATCACTAGAGCGTGTGTTTGTAATGGAGTCAATCGCAGAGGCGTTCATTGAAGCTGTTGTAGAAGAAACAAAACACGTGCGATTGGGCGACCCTATGGAGGGACAAACAGACATGGGACCCATGGTCTCCAAAGCTCAGCTTAAAAAGGTAGAAGAAAAAGTAAAACGGGCTCATACGGAAGGTGCGCGGTTACTGTTTGGAGGCCGTCGATCGAAAAAATTCAAAAAGGGTTATTTTTATAAACCCACAGTGTTTGATCGGGTTAGCTCTAAAATGGAAATGATGAATGTGGAAACATTTGGTCCTATAATACCAATTCAAAAAGTTAAAAACCTTGATGAAGCTATTGAGCTCGCTAACAATTCCCAGTACGGTCTCGGTTGTAATATTTACACAAATGATATGGAAAAAGCACTTACTGCGGCTGATGACATCAAGGCCGGATCTTTCTGGATAAATGATCCTTTAACCGATAATGAAGCTGCCCCATTCGGAGGAATGAAAATGTCTGGAGGGGGTCGTGAACTAGGGATCGAAGGGCTCGATGAGTTCAGGGAATCAAAACATATTTTAATTGATTACCAAATTAGAAAAAAAGATTACTGGTTTCCTTACAACCTAGATGCGGGTAGAAAAACTTAACTTGTGAAAGTCCTGATTAAAACAGAGATCCCAGGTCCAAACTCAAAAGAAATGAATCAAAAACGTATAAAAAGCGTAGCAGATGGTCATGGCTCAGTTTGTGGAGTATATATAAAAAAAGCCGATGGTTCTAATTTAATCGATGTTGATGAGAATGTTTTTATTGATTATGCCGGTGGGATAGGCACAATGAATATTGGGCATTCCCACCCCAGAATTATTTCAGCTATAAAAACACAATTAGAAAAATTTATTCATCCTTGCTTTACTGTTGCTCCATATGAGTCTTATATCACACTCGCCAGAAAACTATCCGATTTGGTTCCAATATCAAACAACTGTAAAGCAGCATTTTTCAATTCTGGAGCAGAAGCCGTAGAAAATGCAGTCAAAATCTCAAAATCCTATACCGGCAGAAGTGGAATCCTGGTGTTCTCTCATGCTTTTCACGGAAGAACACAAATGACTATGTCCATGACTTACAAGGAAGATCCATACAAAAAAGGATTTGGTCCATTTTTACCAAATATCCATCGTCTTGAATTTCCATCGGAAGATAAAATTTTAAATTTAATATCATCTGATTTTGACCCTAAAACTATTGCTTGTGCTGTTATTGAGCCCGTTGCGGGTGAGGGTGGATTCATCCCGGTCTCTATTAACGCTATGAAAAATCTAAGAGAATTTTGTAGTAAACATGATATTGTAATGGTGGTCGATGAGATTCAAACAGGTTTCGGACGAACTGGAACCCTTTTTGCCATAGAGCAGTTTGATGTGGAACCAGACCTAATTACTCTTGCGAAATCAATCGCTGGTGGATTGCCTCTGAGCGGCGTTGTGGGAAAACTTGAAATTATGGATGCATCTCATGTTGGAGGAATTGGAGGAACTTTCGGTGGAAACCCTGTGGCTTGCGCCGCTGCATTGGCTGTTCTAGATATCATAGAGGATGAACAACTTTCCACACGTGCAATTGAGATTGGAAAAAAGGTTCGCTACAAAATTAAAAGTATCAGGAATTATTGCCCTTGGATTGGTGGAATTCGCGGTCTGGGCGCTATGCAAGGAATTATCATTATTAATCCAGAAACCGGAGAAGCGGACAAGAGCCGTACATCACGAATTCATCAATACGCTCTGGAACACGGTTTAATAATGATTAACGCAGGAACATATGGGAATGTTATTCGAACTTTAATGCCTCTTACCATAGGGAATGATGATTTAGATCAAAGTTTGGAAATACTTTCTGCTGCTATAACAAATGCTTAAAAGGGAAAAAGATGAATCATATACAGTTTGAGAGTTTTGGACCACAAAATAATTGGATTTGCGGCGGATATCATGATTCTAATTCCACTAAAACAATTTCAGTTGTCTCTCCTTATTTTGACCAAGAAATAGCCTCTGTACCAGATTCAAATATTGATGACCTTGAACAAGCTGTTAATGCTGCAAAAAAAGCGTTTCCAGGCTGGTCCAGATTAAACATCCGCGATCGAGCTGAGATAATGTACCAATTCAAAACAATTTTGGAAAAAAATATGGATGAATTGGCTCATCTTATTGCACTAGACAACGGTAAGACCATTGAAGATGCCAAGGGCAGCATCATCCGAGGTAAAGAAGTGGTAGAGTTTTCTACATCTTTACCCAGCGTTTTAAGAGGCGACTCTTCTCAGGTTGCA
>CEUZ01064219.1_pt1 | contig 43711 bp, 42 predicted proteins | sample 361511 | NCBI WGS metagenome assembly CEUZ01 (sample SAMEA2622822, study PRJEB7988) | marine metagenome | biome: marine biome (ENVO:00000447); feature: surface water layer (ENVO:00002042); material: "saline water (ENVO:00002010), including plankton (ENVO:xxxxxxxx)" | depth 5 m | reverse complement strand
ACTAATAGCTCAATTGGCTTGATTTATGCACTGAAAAAAATTTAAAAGAATATCCCGATAATAGATTGTAAAATTAGTTTAAGTTAATAGTAATCTATTTATGATTAAAAAAGAATATATAGGTTTAATACCTGCTAGGATTGGATCTCAAGAATTGAAGAAGAAAAATTTAAGAAAAATAGCAGGAAGAACCCTGTTAGAGATTGCGATTGATAATTTAAAAAAAACAAAAATTGTTAAAAAGGTCTATGTTTCATCAGACTCAAGTGAAATATTAAAAATTGCAATGCTAAAAGGCGCAAATATTATTAAAAGACCAAAAATATTTTCTAAAAACTCTTCTACAGCCAATCAAGTGGTTAAACATTTTTTTTCAAAAATAAATGTAAAAAAAAACAGTTATTTAATTTATTTACAACCCTCTTCACCTTTAAAAAATAGCAAGCATCTAATTAATGCAATAAAATTAATTAAAAAAAGAAAAAATAAATCTTTAATAAGTTGTTATAAAAAAAATTTTGAAAAATTTTTCAAATCTTTTGTTTTAAATAAAAAATTATTAAAACCCCTTTTTAATCAAAATGTAGCTTTATCAAACAGACAAAGGTTAAAAGAACTTTTTATACCAAATGGAGCTTTTTATATTATAAAAATTTCTAATAAAGTTAAGACCAAAGGTATTAATTTTGACGATTGCATGCCATATTTAATGAAAGAGAAAGAAGTTATCGATATAAATACAAAAAAAGATTTAAATTTTGCTAAAGCAAATTTCAAAAAAAATAATATTAGTGCCTTGTAAATGATATTTCCCAAAAATATCAAAAAGACAAAAATTATTTTTGAAGATGATAAATATAAAATTTCTATCGAAAAACTAAAATACTATCTTAATATTTACAAAAAAAAATATTCAAAAAAAAAAAAACAATTAGTATTTATAAAATCTGACTTATCTTTTGGTTTTTTAATAAATTACTTTTTATTTTTAAGCTTAAAATATCCATTAGTTATTTTAGATCCCAAAATATCAAAAAAACAGCTTGCTGATAATATAAAAGTTTTTAAACCAAATTTTCTTTTAGAACCATCAAAAAATAAAAAAAGAAATTTTGGATTTAAATTAAAGATTTTATCTAAGCTTAATCATAAATTTAATCCCGAACTACGATTACTTATTTCAACGTCTGGATCTACAGGTAAGCCAAAGCTTGTAATGCTTAGCGAAAAAAACTTAAAAAGTAATACATTTGCAATATGCGATTATTTAAAATTAAAAAGTAATGACTCCACTATACTTAATTTACCAACTAATTATTCATATGGCCTTTCAATAATTAATACTCATTTTTCAAAAGGATCTAAAATTTTAATATTAAAAAAAACTATAATTGATAAATATTTTTGGGAAAAGTTTGTTAATGAAAAAATAAACACTTTCTATGGCGTGCCGGAAACATTTGATATTTTAAAAAAAATAAAAATTAAAAAAAATAACTTTTCAAATCTAAAATTTTTTGCAGTTGCGGGAGGTAAAATAAAAAAAAATACTCTTAATTATTTTAAAAATTTATCTACAAAAAATAAAATAGATTTTTTTAATATGTATGGTCAGACCGAAGCTTCACCAAGAATTTCTTACTCCCAACTTAAAATAAATAAATACAATTTAAATTCTATTGGAAAAGCGCTGAAAGGTGGAAAAATATCACTACTTGATGAAAAGGGAAAAAAAATTAAAAAAATAAATGTTGTAGGTGAAATTCTTTATTCAGGTCCCAATGTAATGTTGGGATATGCAAATAATTATAAGGATTTAAATAACAAAAGAACAAATAAATATAAACTATATACAAATGACATTGGGTATTTTGACAAATATAGAAATATTATTTTATTAGGAAGAAATTCTAGGTTTACCAAAATTGACAGTAAAAGAATATATTTAGATGATATAGATTATTTCTTAAACAAAAAGAATATTAATTCTGTTTCTGTAGACTGGAAAAATAATGTTTTTATTTTTATAAATAAGAAGGTAAATGAAAAACAAATAGCAAACTTAATTAAAAAAAATTTTAATTTAAAATTAAATCAATTTAAAATACGGGTTTTAAAAAATATTCCAAAGACAAATAACAATAAAATAAACTATAAAAAACTTCAAGAAATTGCTAAAACTACTAATTAATTTTTTAAATATAAAAAATGAAGTTTTCTAAAATCATACCCTATATTTTTTTAATAATTTCGGTTTCTATTTTTTTTTATTTAATTTTTAAAGATCTCAATTTCACTGATCAGCAAAATAATGATTATTATTATATATATTACATTATTTTATTCTTTTTATTTTTGTTATCCTTAGCTCTTTTCCGTTTAAAAGATAATGTTAGGGTAAATTGTTTTTTAATATTTGTGTCAATTTCAATATCGCTTTATTTTATTGAATATTCTTTAATATTTAATCTAAAAAAAAAAATAATTCATTTAATTGAAACAAAAACTTTTTATGATTCCAGAAATAGAATTGAGGTTTACAATTATTTTAAAAAAAAGGATGAAGAGGTTTATTTAAGAATTCTCCACAGTAATGAAAGATCAAAAAAAACTTATGATAAAGGAAATAATAACATTTATGCTTTCAGCTCAATTCCAAATAAAAAAATTTTAACATGCAATGAAAACGGTTATTTTTCGCATTTTTTTTCAGATAGACATGGATTTAATAATAACGATGAAATATGGGATCAGTCCTCAATAAAATTTGTTTTAATTGGAGATTCTTTTGTACAAGGTGATTGTGTATCTACAAATCAAAATATTGCAGCACGCTTAAATTATCATTCAAAAAAGAATGCATTAAATTTAGGTTTGGCAGACAGTGGACCTTTAAAACAATATTCTATTTTAAGAGAATATTTAATTAAAAATAAAAAAATTAATTATCTATTATGGTTTTATTACGAAGAAAATGACTTAGTAGAGTTAGAAAATGAATTAAAAGATCCTACTTTAGTTAAATATTTTAATGATAATAATTTTTCACAAAATTTAGTTAATAGAAGTATAGAAATAGATAAAGTTTTAAAAAATTATCATCCAGAACTAATTAAACAGTATAAATCTTTATATAAAAAAAGAAAAAAACAAAAAATTATTCAATTTTTAAAGTTATATAATTTAAGAAATTTTTTACTTAAATTGGAAAACAAAGATAAAAAATTTATTCAACAAGAAAGTTTTATCAAATTTGAACAAATTTTATCTCAAACATCTACAGAATTAAAAAAAAATAATATTAAGCTAGTATTTATATATTTACCCATGTTTGAGAGGTTTTCATTCCCAGAAAAATTATCACAGCTTCAAAGTAATTATAAAAAAATAATAAATATCGTTAAAAAAAATAATATTTTATTAGTAGATATTAATTCAGAAATTTTTGAAAAAATTGATGATCCCTTTAAAATGTTTCCATATGGAATGCATGGGCATTATAATGCTTTTGGATATGATGCTGTAGCAAAAAAAATATTAGAAAAATTATATGAATAAATTATTTAATTCTAGAAGGTCTATCCATATCCCCATCACCTTTACACAGTCTAATATTTTTAATTACTTTGCTTGTTTTATATGCAAAATTAATATCAATATTTCTATATTCAAATGGTTCAAAATGGTCAGGAATTGTAATTGATGAAATATATCTATTTATAAATCCTGCGCTCTTTAGATATTTTTTATTTATACCGTAGGAATAAAAATCTAAATATTCAGCATTATATTGTTTTAGAATATTAGAAATATATTTACCAATAAATTTAAAGTTTTCCTGCTTTCCAATAATATCAATTAACTTAATTAATTTATAATTATTTCTTTTTATTATTCTAAATATTGCAATTAATTCAAAATTTTCTTTTTTTAATAAATTAATTTTGTATTTATAAAAAGGATTATTTAAATATCTTTGTAATAAATATTTTTTTGATTTAATTGGATACTGGTAAAAAAATATTTTTTTATTTACCAGGTGAGCAATATTCTTTTTGTTAATATTATAAACATCTATATTTTTTTTTAAAAAATTTTTTTTTTTTATTTTTCTTTTTAAAAATTTGAAATTAATTTTTGAATTATTTATAAAAAAATGATGATTTAATTTTCCTATTTTAAATCCTTGCCATTTATGGTACTGCAATAAATTGTTTTCAATACCTAATACACCAATAAATTTTTTTTTAAATGATATTTTTTTAAATAACCTTAAACCAGTTGCTATATTGCTTGATTTTATTACTCTCCAGTATGCGAGAAAAATAATATTTTTTATGTTTCTATCAAATTTTTCAAAGGGTATAAAACCTTGAACTCCAATAATTTTATTTTTAATTTTAGCTATATAAAAATTATATTTTTTTTTGTCCCCGTAGTACCAATTTAGAACACTAATTTTTTTTGCAAAAATGTGGTTTTTTTTATGATTTTTATAAATAAATAACTTAAATTTCTTAATTTCTCCTCTTTTTAATTGAGAAATTTTAATTTGCTGTTTCACTTTTTTTTACAAGTTTTAAGTTTTTCATAATAAATATTTTATATTATAAAAATTTCTATTAACAACATTGAATAATCGTATTTTATATGATTTAAAACTATATGACTATAAATGGATCTAATAAAGAATTAAAATTTTTAGATTATAAATATATATGGAATGTAGAAAATACTTTCTATTTAAAATCTGATATTTCAAGATTAAAAAAAGCTATATGTCAGTATGAAGTATTTAAGAAGACATTAGATGTTCCGGGTGTAATTATCGAATGTGGCGTTTTTAAGGGATCAAGTTTGATTAGATTTTTGACCTATAGAGATCTGTTAGCTAGAACAAAAAAAAAAGTAATTGGGTTTGACTCATTTGGCAACTTTCCAAAGCAAAAAATTAAAGAAGATGCAAAATTTGCAAAGTTGCATGATAAAAAAACAGGAATTGGAATTAGTAAAAAAAAATTATATTACAATTTAAAAAAAAAAAAGTTTAGAAACTTTAAGTTAATTAAAGGAAATATTTTAAAAACTATTCCTAATTTTCTCAAAACGAATAAAAAGTTAAAAATATCTTTTTTAAATTTAGATATGGATGTGTACGAACCTACAAATTTTGCACTTGAAAACTTATTTTCTAAAGTTTCAAAAAATGGAATAATCCTCATAGATGATTATAAGCGTGTAAAAGGTGCAACCATCGCAACTGATAGATTTTTAAAAAAAATAAAAAAAAATAAAATAGAAAAACTTAAATTTGATAATAGGTTGAGTTTTATAATAAAAAAATAATTTTATTTAAAGGGAAAGCAGATTAAGAAAGTCAAAGATTATTAAATAAAAAAAACTAAAAAAATTATATTTGAAAATGTTTTTGTTTTGCTATGTCCCAAAAACTGTCTTTACGTATAAGTTTATAAAATTTTACAGCTGAATTGCCCTTACCAAAATTAAGTTTTTTAGTTTTTTTTATTTTGTAAACCTTATTTATTGCATTTGAAATTATTTTTTGATCAAAACTACAGTTAATAATAGTGTCTGACATATTGCGATTTTTTTGACGATTTCCTAAATTTATTGTAGGTACACCATAAACCGGAGCTTCTCTCATCCCAGAGCTAGAATTACCAATTATAAAGTTAGAATGTTTTAAAAGTGTTAGATAATATTCAAACCTTAAAGATGGTAATAATTTAAAATTCTTATTATTTTTGAGCTTCAAAATTGATTTTAAAATATATTTTGAGTGCGTGTCATTATTTGGAAATATTGTAACAAAATTTTTTTTAGATTTTTTTAAAGCAGCAAAGAGAGCATTGTTTTCTTTAACTATTGTATTCTTATTTTTTGTTGTAACAGGATGAAATAAAAAAACAGCATAATCAGAAAAATTTATATTATATCTCTTTTTACAATCATTAATAGTTGGTAGTTTTTTACTAATCATAACATCTACTTCAGGTGAACCTATTACAAAAATATTTTTTTTTACCTCACCCATTCGCACCAATAATTTTTTAGCTTTACCATTTGAAACAAAGTGAATATGACAAAGTTTGGTAGTAGCATGTCTAAGAGATTCATCAACAGTGCCTGAGACCTCGCCCCCCTCAATATGGGCAGCTAAAATATTATTAAAATTACATGAAATAGATGCTGATAGAGTTTCAACTCTATCTCCATGCATAACAAATAAATCTGGTTTAATTTTTTTAATTATTTTAGAAAAAACCTCAATACTTTTTTTAGCAATTATATCCATATTATCTCCAATTAAAAAATTTTGTGCCTTTACTATTTTAATATTTTTGAAATCTTTTTTCACTTCTTTTATTGTATAACCATAAAGTTTATGAAGATGCATTCCAGTTACAAGTATAATTGGTTTAAATTTTTTAGAATTTTTAATTTTTTTTACTAAGGGTTTAATTTTTCCATAATCTGCTCTTGTGCCAGTTAAAAATAAAATTGTTTTCATCTTTTCTTGATATCTTTTTTTATTAAATCGAGAATAGTTTTAAGCCTGCTGTAATCAGCTATTCTTTCTGTAATTAAAACTATTTTAATATTTTTTGACATGATAAGGTTTCAGCTGAGTTCCTTTTTCAATATTTTTACTTGCTTTGTATTTTAAAAGTTTTCTATAGTCTTTTATTTTATAATAACCATTTCCTGGTCTTATGGGAAAAATATTTTCATACGATAACTTTTCATTTTTTTTTATATTTTTAGTTGCTGCTACAGATGCAAACGCAAAGGCGATAGTTTTTGCCTCTTCTTTTAAAGGTTTTTTCTGTCCTTTTTTTGATTCAAATATAATTTTTGAACCTCTAATTAATTCTTTTAATTCTTTTTGATCCATAGATGAAGATATGTCTGGGCCTTTTATTTTTTTTGAATTTACATAATGTTTTTCAACAATTGATGCACCTAAAGCAACGGCTCCTAAACAAGTATAAATACTTTCAGTATGATCAGATAAACCGATAATAGCATCTTTAAATTTTTTTTTTAGTTCTAGCATTGCATTTAATCTTACAAGTTTGTGAGGAGTAGGATAAATGTTTGTGCAGTGTAGTAGGGCATATGGAATTTTATATTTTCTTATAATTTTAACCGCAGGTTCAATAGTTTTGATACTATTCATGCCTGTGCTTAACAAAATTGGTTTCTTTTTTTTACAAACATACTCAACAAATGGATAATTATTACATTCACCTGAACCAATTTTATAAATAGGAACTCCAAATTTTTCTAATCTATCAACAGCCTTTCTTGAAAAAGGAGTACTAAAAAATATTTTTTTTTTACTTTTTATATATTGCATTAACTTTTTTTCGGACTCTTCTGACAAAGAATTTTTTTTTATTATTTCATATATGGATTTATTTGAATTTGCTGGAATAACTTTTTTAGCATAATTTGCCATTTCATCATCCGCAATATGAGTTTGATGTTTTATTATTTCAGCACCAGATTTTATTGCAGAGTCGGCTATGGATATTGCCAAATCTAAAGAGCCATTATGGTTTATTCCTATTTCAGCAATAATCAAAGGTTCTTTGTCTACTCCAATTATTCTTTTACCAATTTTAATATTTTTCATTGAATCAATTATAGTATTCAATTAATAACTGTATTATTTTTAAAATAAAGATAATACATTATGGATAAAAAAATTTCATTTAAAAATTATAAAAGTGGACTTTTGATATATTCTAAAAATCATAGTTCAATTTTTAAACTGAAAAGGAACGAAATAATATATAATTTTGAAAAAAAAGGTTTTTTGCTATTTAGAGGATTTAAGTTAAATTCCAAAAATTTAACAAAATTTACTGACAAATTTACAAAAATTTACGCAAATGATGCTAAAAGAAGAAAGATAGTTTTAAATAGCAAAATAATTCATGATGTAGATTATGGATATTCCGAGATGCCTTTGCATAGTGAAGCTAGTTATTCACCATCTTGGCCGGAAATTATATGGTTTTTTTGTATTAAACCTCCAAAAAAAAGTGGATGGACTACCATTTGCGATGGAGAAAAAGTTTACAGTAAAATGTCTGTGAGATCTAAAAAATTTTTTCTCTCTTATCCTATTAAATATAATTTAAAGATTCCTTTTGGAAAAGATACGGAAAATAAAAATTATAAGAAAAAATTAAGGGACTGGTTTATTGAACAAGTTGGAGTTGAAAATTGTAAAATCGATATGCAAAATAAATATATTTACTTACAACAAAAACGTTATGCATTAAATCAATCAAGAAATCTAAATAAGTTAGCTTTTGCCAACCATATACAAATCTATTTAGATAGGGATCCACAACTACAGAGTTGGGAAATTAAAAATAGAAAAAAAATTCCAATGAAAATAAAAAAAGAATTAAAAAAAATATTTAAAAAATTTACTGAAAAAATTAAATGGCAGAAAGGTGATTTATGCATGATTGACAATCGCAGATATATGCACGGAAGAACCAAAATAAACAAAAAAGATAAATTTAGAAAAATTTATAATATACAATCACTCCAATCTAATTTTGGTTATGGTATTTTTTCAAGATTAAATTAAATTTGAACTTATTTATAATGAGTAAAGCTACTTTTTTTAATAAAAAAAAATATTTTTTAAGTTTAAAAAAAAAAATAAAATTTCATTATAAAAATTGTAAAGAATTTAAAAACTTGATAAATAATTCTAATTTAAAAATTAATAATTCAAAAAATATTGAGTCTTTACCTTTTATTCATATAAATAATTTCAAATCTAATAACTTATTAAGTGTTAGTAAAAAAAAAGTAGTAACTACACTTCATTCTTCTGGAACAACAAATTCTTCAAAATCAAAAATTTTTTTGGACAAGAGCAATGTTATTAATCAAAAAAAGTCTTTATATAATATATTGTGTAAAAGTATAACAAGCAAAAGACTTCCAATGATCATTTTAGATAAGAATCCATCTTTAATTGACAAAAAACTTTATAGTGCAAAAATTGCAGCTATATATGGGTTTTCATTAATCGGAAGGGACTATTTTTATATATTAAACAAAAATAATTCCATAAATTATAATGGATTGAAAAAATTTATTTCAAAACATAAAAATTCAAAAAAAATATTATTTGGTTTTACATATGAAGTATATGATATTTTGATTAACAGACTTAAAATAAAAAATATAAGTTTGCAAAATTCTGTTTTAATACATGGTGGTGGCTGGAAAAAAATGGAACAAAAAAAAATTAATAATTATGAATTTAAAAAAAAAATAAAAGCAAAATACAATATTAATAAAATAATTAATTATTATGGCCTAGTAGAACAAACTGGGTCAATATTTTTAGAGTGTTATAAATGCAATCATCTTATTACAAATAGTTATTCAGATATTATAATAAGAAAACCAAATTTAAATTTGTGTAAAGAATCCGAACAAGGCATCGTTCAGATTTTGTCCTCAATTCCTTCTAGTTATCCGGGGAATTCAATTATAACAGAAGATTTAGGGTTAATAAAAAAAAACTACTGTAAATATCATCAAGAATATAAATCATTTTTAATTAAGGGCAGAATAAAAAAAGTTGAGGTGAGAGGATGCAGTGATGCAAATTAATTTTAAAAACATAAAATTTTTAGGCGGTCATAAAAAAATAGTTAAACAAGGTTTGGAACCATTTAATAAAGTTTGTTTAGAATTTTTGTCAGATTTTTCTAAAGAATTATTTAAATCTAAAAAAACTAAAAAATATAGTGATCTAATTGCTTTAGCATTTTGGTGTAGAAAAAAAAATCTTGAAAAAATAAAAAATGATCATAGGGATAAATACATCCGTAAAGGTGTTGGTATTTTGCTTCATATTCCCCCTAACAACGTTCCAATTTCTTCAATATATAGTTTTATTTTTGGATTAATTTCAGGAAACTCAAATATAATTAGAATTCCTAACTATAATTTAGAAAATATTAAATTAGTTTTAAATTTAATTAATAAAATTTTTAATAAAAAAAAATATTTAAATATAAAAAAAAATAATCTACTAATATTTTACGAAAAAAATGATGAGATTTCTCAAAAACTTTCGAGCCAGGTAGATGGTAGGATTATTTGGGGAGGCGATAAAACCATAGAAGTTTTTAAAAAATATAAAACAAAAAATTATTCTACTGATCTTTTTTTTATAGACAAATATTCGATTTCAATTTTAAATTCAAATAAATTAAAATTTTTAAAAGGTAAAAATATAGAAAAATTATCTGAAGCTTTTTATAATGATACTTTTTTAATGGACCAAAATGCATGCTCTTCTCCACATTTAATTTTTTGGACAAAAAAAAGCTCAATAAAAGAAATTGAAAAGTTTTGGAAAAATTTAGATTTGATTGTTAAAAAAAAATTTTTATTGAATGAGTTTATATCTAGTAAAAGATTATATTTATTAAATAATTATTTAATAAATAATAATAATCTTAAATTAGATAATAAATATAAAAATTTTTTTTTAATAAATATAAAAAATATAAAAAATAATATTTTTAATTATAGAGGATTTTCTGGAATTTTTTTTCAAACAAAATTAAAATCTAATTTGAACATAAAAAACTATCTTTCTAGAAAAATTCAAACAATTACCTATTTTGGTTTAAAAAAAAATGAGATTGAAAATTTCGTTAAAAAAAACGATCTAAGAGGAATTGATAGAATAGTACCTGTTGGACAGTCTTTAAATTTAGATTTAATTTGGGATGGTAATAATATTGTTCACAAATTAACAAGGATTATTGATATTAAATGAAATTTTTAAAATTAAATTTTAAACAAATAAAACAATATCAACAAAATCGAGAGCCTTATTTAATGGTAGATTATATTTCTAAATGTATTCCTGGTAAAATATGTGAGGGATTCAAAGATTTAAAAAAAAATGAGTGGTTTTTTAAAGTTCACTGGCCGAACGATCCAAATATGCCCGGAATGTTGCAGATTGAAGCTCTAGTTCAAACAGCAGCTTTAGCTATTTTAACTTTACCAAAAAACAAAGGCAAAGTTATGTATTTAACATCAGCAAACAATTTAAAATTTTCAAAAAAAATTACACCAAATAATAGGTTATATCTTAAAACTAAAATTATATCTTTTAGAAGAGGGCTAGCAATATGCGAAGGCTACGGAATTGTTAATAATAAAGAGGCTTGCAGGGCGGAATTTAACTTGATACTACCTGATGAAATTGCAAAATATAAGCTTAAGACTTAAAATATAAAAATGCCAATAGCATCTTCATTACTTAATAAACCAAGATTAGTAGAAAAATTAAGAGAGTTTTATAATTATGTAAATAAAAACAATGGAAAAATTGGTACAAAAACTAGGGGGATAGATCTAAATTTTAACAATGCATGTAATTTAAGATGCAAATATTGTTTTACTAATTCACCAAAAGGCGACCATGTTAAAGAATATTTGGATTTAAAAGCTATAAGAAAACTTGCAGATGAAGCAGATGAATTGGGATATTTTGAATTTGATCTCCAGGGAGGAGAATTACTTTTACAACCTAAAAAATTATTCGATGTTTTAGAAGCTATTAGACCTGAAAGATTTTACCTTTACCTAACTACAAATGGATATTACCTAGATAAAAAAATGGCAGAGCAACTTGCAAAATATAAAGTTAGCAGAGTATCAGTAAGCATTGATAGTATGGATGAAAAAATTCATGATGAAATAAGAGGCAGAAAAGACTCTTGGAGAAGAGCAATAGAGGCACTTGAACATGTAAAAGATTCTGGAATGGATCCTTATTTAAATATTACCGTGGGCCACTATAATGCTAATACAGATCATTTTAAAAAATTATTAGACTATTCCAAAGATAAAAAATATAAAACTTTGTTAAATGTAGCAGTACCCTCAGGAATGTGGCAAAAAATGAGTGATATAATATGTGATGATAAAGATAGAGAGTATTTGAGAAAAATCAGAAAAGAATATAAAAATTTAGTAAGAAATATTTGGAATCCTTTTGATAAAAATTTTGAAAAAATTCTTGGCTGTACAACTGTTAACAGATTATATGTAACTCCCATAGGAGATGTTTTGGTTTGTCCTTATGTACATATAAAGATTGGCAATATATTTAAAAACTCACTTAAAGAGATTGTTAACAAAGGTTTTAGTATAAAATATTTCAAAAATCATAGCGATCTTTGTTTAGCTGGTGAAGATAAAGATTTTATTAGAAAATTTATGACTAAAAGTGGACAAACTATTTTTAATCCAGCAGTAGCAGATGAAATTTTTTCAAAAGAGGATTTTGTGTAACACTTAAATGTTAAAAGGAAAATTAGCAATAATCACCGGGTGTAAAAGAGGAATTGGAAATTCAATTGTTAAAGTATTTGCAGAGAACAAAGCAAATATCATTGCATGTGCCAGAAAAAAAGATAAGAATTTTGTCAAAGAGTGTTCAACTTTAAGCAAAAGATATAAAGTAAAAATTGATCCTTTTTTTTTTGATCTAGGAGATGAATTGAGTGTAAAAGATCAAGTTTCTAAAATAATAAATAAGTATAAAAAAATTGATATTTTAGTAAATAACGCCGGTGATATTTTTTCATCAATTTTTCAAATGACTTCAATTGAAAAGTTTAAAAAAATTTTTCAAGTAAATTTTTTTTCGCCCATATTAATTATGCAACTTGTTTTGAAAAATATGGTTTTAAACAAGGGTGGAAGTATTATTAATTTATCATCAATTTCAGTAAAAGAATCTAATGAAGGAAGAAGCGCATATTCTTCATCAAAATCTGCTTTATTGAATATATCTAAAACTATCTCAAGAGAAGTTGGCAGATATAACATAAGGGTGAATTGTGTTGCGCCAGGGTTAATTGATACAGATATGTTAAACTTAAATACAAAAAAAAATATTATTCAAGATAAAATTTCAACATCTTCTTTAAAAAGATTAGGTTCTCCTAAAGATGTAGCAAATGTTATATTATTTTTAGCCTCCGACCTTTCAAAATACGTCACCGGAGAAACAATTAAAATTGATGGTGGAATGTAAATAATATAATGAATGAAATCGAAATAATAAATAAATTTTCAAAACAGGTACGAAAGAATATTTTAGATATGTCTTTAGAGGCGGGTTCCGCAAGCGCACATTTTGGGGGTGCTCTCTCCTCTGTTGAAATAATTTCAGCACTATATTCAGTTATTATGAAATATAACAAAAAAAATTATAAATCTGAGAGTAGAGATAGATTTATACTTAGCAAAGGACATGCATGTTTGGTTTTGTATTCTGCGTTAGCGGAAAAAGGAATAATATCAAAATCTGAATTAAAAACTTTTGAAAAGAATAACTCTAATCTATTGGGTCATCCCGTCATAAATAGAAATCTTGGTATTGAATTTTCAAATGGCAGTCTAGGAATGGGTCTCTCCTTAGGAATTGGAGTCGCAATTTCATTAAAAAAAAAAAAAAATGATTCCAAAGTATATGTATTAATTGGAGATGGTGAATGTAATGAAGGATCTATCTGGGAAGCTGCAATGTTTGCTTCTTCTTTAAAAATTAATAACATTTGTGCAATAATTGATAATAATGGATTTCAACAAACTGGTACAAATAATCAAATATTAGATATTGGCGATTTAACTGCAAAATGGAAAAGTTTTGGCTGGGAAACGTTAGTTATTGATGGTCATAATGTAACTCAAATTTTAAATTCTTTAAAAACTAAAAGCGATAAACCAAAAGTTATAATTGCAAAAACTATCAAAGGAAAAGGATTTTCTTTTTCAGAAAATAATAATGAATGGCATCATAAAATTATGACCAAACAAAATTATATGAATGCATTAAAAGAATTAAAACATAATGAAAATTGACATAAACAAAATAAAACTTTTTTCAACTATAGGACCCAGGGCATCAATAGGATTGCATCTTTTAGAAATAGCTAAGAAAAACCCCAACCTGGTTGTTTTGACTTCAGACGTATCAACATCTGCAGGTTTGGACCGTTTTAGAAAACAATTTAAAGATCAATATATTGATGTTGGTATCGCTGAACAAAACTTAATAGGAGTTGCTGCAGGAATTGCGTCAGAGGGATTCGATGTAATTACAACTACTTTTGCTCCATTTCAAACTATGAGATGTTGTGAACAAATAAAAGTTAATCTTGGTTATATGAAAAATAAAGTAACCATGATCGGACTAGCCAGTGGTTTAGTTTTGGGAAATTTAGGCTACACTCATTGTTGCATCGAAGACCTTGCAGTACTAAAAGGAATTCCAAATATTTCAATTATCTCACCTTCTGATAGTTTTGAAACATTAAAAGCTATAAATGCATCTTTTCAAAGCAAACAATCTGTATACATTAGAATTACAGGCAGTACTAACAATCCAATCATATATAAAAAGGATTATAAATTCTCTATAGGCAAAACAATTACAATAGAAAACGGTAAAGATATTTGTATCTTCGCAAATGGAGCAATATTATCAGAAGTTTTACAGGCATCCGAACAATTAAAAAAAAAAGGAATAAAATCAAAAATTGTAAATGTTCATACATTAAAGCCTATAAACGCCAAAGAAATTATTGAACATATAAAAAATAAAAAATTAATCATAACAGTGGAAGAACATAATGTAATAGGAGGGCTTGGTTCTTCTATCGCAGATATTGTTTCAAGTGTACCTAAATCTGCGCCATTAATTAAAATTGGAGTCGAGGATAGATATGACAAAGGTGGTAGTTATAATTATTTAAAAGAAAAAAATAATTTAACAAAATCTAAAATATCAAAAATTATTTTAAATAAATTAAAATAATGTTTTCTTGACAATAATTAGGTAAAAACATATTTTTAAAAAATGTCTAATATTTCTTTGTATAAAAAAGCATTTAAAGATTCCCTTTCACTAAATTCAAATATAAAAGTAGAAAGTTTAAAATATCAGTCAATTGATGAGTGGGATTCAATAGGCCATATGACATTAATATCCAATCTTGAAAATAAATTTAAAATTACATTTGAAACAGATGATATTGTTGATTTTAGCTCATATAAAAAAGGCATTGAAATTCTAAAGAAATACAAAGTTAAAATATAAATTTAAACATGACAAAATTAACAGTGGTTACTTATCATTATGTTAGACCTATCAAACACACAAAATTTTATAATTTGAAAGGATTAGAGCTAAATATATTTAAAAAACAGCTTATTTACTTGAAAAAAAAATTTAATATAATTTCATACAAAGATCTAATCGAAATAGCTCAAAATAAAAAAAAAATTATTAAAAATCCGTGCTTATTAACATTTGATGACGGATACAAAGATCACATCAGATTTGTTTTGCCAGAGCTAATTAAACACAAAATAAAAGGATGTTTTTTTCCATCTGTGTATTGTGTTGAAAAAAAAAAAATTCTTAACATAAATAAAATACATTTTATCTTAGCAAAAAAGATAAGCGCTAATAATATATTTATTGAATTAATGAAAATAATTAAAAATCAAAAAAATAATTATTATAAAAAAAAATATTCAACAAAAAATATTATAAAACTAAAAAAAAAATATAAAAATAACCATAGATTTGACAATAAAAACGTAGCTTTTATAAAATATTTGTTACAGATTTATTTGCCTAAGAAACTAAGGAATATATGCTGTGATAAACTTTTTAAATTGTTTGTAAGCAGAAAACAAAAAAAATTTTCTGAAAATTTATATATGTCAACTAGTGATTTAAAAAAATTACTTAAAAAAGGGATGTATGTAGGAGGTCATGGATATAATCATGAGCATTTAAATAAACTTAATTTTAAAGAGCAAAAAAGTGAAATAAATAAAAATTATAATTTTTTAAAAAAAATAAATTCTCCTATAAGATCATGGGGAATGTGTTACCCGCATGGTTCTTACAATGCAAATACATTAAAAATTTTAAAAAATAAAGGTTGTGCATTTGGTTTTACTACAAAAAAAGGAAACTCAAATTTAGTTTCTTCTAATTTTTTGGAACTTAAAAGATTAGATACAAATGATATTAAGTTATCTTAAGTATCATAAAATTTTTTTTTAGAAAAATTGTTTATTTTACCAAAAAATTCGAAATTAATTGTGTGACGATTTTTATTTTTAAATTGTATTTCAAAATTTTTTGAAAAATTATTATTTTTTAAAGATTTTATATTATTAATTTTTCTTGCTTTAATCCAAAATTTTTTTCTATCAAAGCTTCTCACTGGATCAAAAATAGGAAGAAATCCATGATCCATTCTACAAGCAACTCTATTCATGTACCAAAAAAGCTTGGCTTTAAAAATTTTTTCGGAATTAATTTTTTTTATCTTTCGTATATTATTTAATGTTTTTAAATACTCATTTTTTGTCCTTGGAGCTATTGTAAAATCAAAATCTGTATATCTAGCATCAGCTGTTGTTATTACTGGAATTCCTAAGCTAGTATATTCATATCCCGCACTTCCATGACATGTAATTACTGCATCTACAAAATTGTAAATTTTTTTTATATGAATTTTATCAGATAAAAGGATTATATTTTTTTTATTTTTAATTATTTTATTAAATATTTTTTTTGCATTAAGATTTGTGGCATACATGTTTTCGCTTGGGTGAGCTCTAATTATCCAATTTACATTATCAATTTTTTTAATATATTTTAATGTATTAATATACCATGCCATTGGGGAGCTAAATAAACTCCATTCACAATTAAAAATGTTATCACTTAATACATGAGGAAGTATCAGGACATTTGGTATATTTTTTTTTATATTTAAATTCGAATTAAATTGCTTTCTATTTATAAAATTTACATTTTTAGGTTTAGTTTGATATTTTCCAAAAGCATCTTCATAACCAATTCTTGCAATCTCATTTGTTTTTTTAAAATATTTATCAATATTATTTTTTAACTTCTTTTTATAATTTTTAACAAGATAATTTACTAGTGCTTTAGAATATTTTAATTTAAAACTATTTCTATCAGAATACTTTCTATAGCTCCTTACGCAAATATTTTCTAATCCACCTCCAAACCTCGCAAAAACAGGGATTTTTAATTGTAAAGATTTATGAAAAAAAATTTTATTTGGAATAAACTGAAGTTCACTAAGTATATAATTACTAAATTTAAATCTGTTAAAAATATTATTAACCATGTTTACTGAATACATCGCCTTACCTATGCTTAAATATATTAAAAAATCATGATTTTTGGGAGAATCATCTAAATAATATCTTAAGGCATGCTCATAAGCTGCTTTTCCTACTTCTATATTTTTATATTTAAAATTAATTATATTTTTCTCCGAATATTTTGAATAAATATAAAAAAAAGATTTAAAAAAAAAATAAAAATTTTGAAAAAAATTTTCTTTTTTTATAAAAATTATATTATTTATTCCAAAACTTTTAGCAATTAATGTTGTTTGAAAATCATATTTTTTAATTACAGCAGTAATATTTTCTTTGGTGAATTTTGATAAATCTTTAGCAATTAAACAATTAGATATAACATATATTGGATGATGACCTAAGCTCAGGTCGACAAGAATATTTTTGTTTTTATTTAAATATTTACTTTTTGGCCATATTTTATGATTTTTAATTAAATATTCATTAGTATTATAATCTTTAAAGGGATAAATTTTTTTATTAAAGAAATAGCAAACAATTTTTAATATTGAAAAGGTCCTAAAAAAATTTTTTAAATAAATCAGCTTTGCTTTTAATAATTTAAATTCTAAAATTATTAATTTAAAGGAAAAATATATTAATAATTTAAAAAAATTAATATTTATCATTAATTCTATAACTTTTTATATTTCAATTTATTTATTTGAAAATCTTATTATAATTTACATTATAAGGAATTCTCATTGGCATACCTAATTCAGTCTTATATATTTTATCAGGTTTAAAATCTTTTTTCAAAATGTAAGGAGTTTTATTTACCTTGTGGTAATTTGCAATAAGAGTCCATCTTAATCCATTTTTTTTATAATTGGTGGATCCATGAAAAAGCATTGACTTAAATATTACTGCATCTCCAGGATATAAATGCGGAAATACAAGTTTATCTTTATCAAATAAATTTTTTATAATTTCATTTTTATAATTTTTTTTGTCTTTGCCCTTAAGAATTTTATTTATAAAACCGTTGTCACGTTTTTCAGCAGGCACTTTTGTATTATTATATTCGATATGACCGTGAATGTGTGACTTTGGAATTACACATAGGCCACCAATTTTTTTACTGACTTCTACAAAAGGGCAAAATACCAAAGCTGACTCAGTGGAAATATTATTTAGCTCCTGATGCATTGCAAGATTAGCTTTTTCTATTTTGCTATCAGTTCTTAATCTGTGATTAGTTATAAACACTGTTTTGGTATTAAGTAATTTTTTAATTTTACTAACTATTTTTGGTGAATAAATTACATTGTTTAAGGCATCCATTATTCTTATAGAGTCATAAAAGTGAGATTTTAATACTGGTATTTTTCTTTTTAATAAAAAATATTTTTTGTCCAGAGAAAGGTTTTTACTAAATTTTATTTTATTGTAATCTAATATTGTATTTAATGTGGTGTTCATTTGAGAATAAATTTTTTTAATTTCTCTTTTACCAACTAAGTTTTTAATGATTATATATCCTTGATCATTAAATTTTTTTATTAGATTTTTATTTAACATAAATTTTATTTAATTTCCTTTTAGTAGCATATGTTTGAGATTTCAAATTAATAATGAATATAATTTAGAATATTTTATAAATCAAATGAAATGGGATAAATTTGTTTTTTTTTAAAATTCATTTTTAAAAGTTGACTAGTAATTTGACTAATAGATTTAATATTTGGAGTGCATATTATAATAAAAATATTATTTTTTTTATTTTTTACACTTTTGCAAAATATGCTTGGCGTCATTAAACTTAAGTTATTATCTCTTTTGATTATATGTTTATTGTTGTCTATGACAGATACAACTTTAAATCCCAATACAGGAAGCATATAACTCAAAGATAATGCATAATAATTACTAGCAAATAAATAAATATTTTTATTTATATTATTTTTTAATTTAAAAAATATTTTTTTATTTAAATATTTTTTGAATAATAGCAAATTTTTGTAAATATTATTCTTTTGTAAAAATGGATTTATTTTTTCTTTTTTTGAAAGTATTTTTAATGTCTTTAAGCAGTAATGATTTTTATTAAAAATTGATGAAATTGTCCTTATATCACTATCCTTTAAACATATAAATCTTGGGTAAAATTCTTTAAATATTTTTGAAATTTTTCTAATAATAAAATTTTTTTCTAAAATTCCAAACTCATTTTCTTTATAAAAATTTGCAAGGTTGATAATGGCTTTTATCATATAAGAAGAAGTTTGAACTCCCATTCCATGAGCAAGAGACCCGGTTGCTATGCAATAATTGTAAAATGAAACATTTGAAACAGCAAATTTATTTGCTAGACATACTGATTTAGTAATAAATTCTTGATCTTCTGCATATTTTACTTCATTAGAAAATTTAATTTTGTTTTTTTCTAAGAACCTTTTTGAAAAAATATACCTTCTGAAAAAACTTATTTCTTGATTTTTATTAAGCTGATTCAATGCAATTTTACTTCCCACTGATTTATTTTTATTCAAAATAATGTAGGGATTAGTATTAACATAATTTTTTTTACCAGATGTAAAATTATGTTTATTAAATATTATAATATCATTTTGATCTTTGTTTTTAATTGAATTTTTAAATATTTTTTTTAAAGAATTAGCAACCAGAAAATCATCGCTATCTAAAAAAATAATATATTGACCTTTTGCAATTTTTAATCCTAAATTTCTACTTTTAGATACACCTTTATTTTTATTATTTTTTACAAATTTTATAAAATTGAAATTTTTAGAAAATTTTTTACAAATTTCTCCACTTTTATCGTTTGAACCATCATCAATAAGTATCAATTCAACTTTTTGAAATTTCTGATTTATTACACTTAATATTGATCTTACTAAGTATTTTTCAGTATTAAAAACAGGGGTTATAATACTAAAAATTAATTGTGAATTTTTTTTATTCACCTATTACCTAAATTTTATGAAACTTTTACATATTCCAAAGGTTCTTTCGTTTGGATTGCAGCCTCTATTTCACCAAATCCAAACCCTCTTCCTTTGCAATAATGACAGGCAGTTACAAATTTACTATTAGTATAAAAATCTATAAGTTTTTCTTTTAATTGTGTATCACTAATATCATCGTGTAAAATATGAATTCCATCATATTTTGGATCAAATGGTACAGCTTTCAGCTTTGTTCCATTTGCCGAAACAGGACATTTGTAAAGTATTCCATCCATCAAGGTGAACAGATCATTGGCACAACAATTATTAAATATTTCTTGAACTTCAGAATTTTTTCTTTTTCTATATTCTAACTTTCCAATATCATCCCATAATTTAACTCTTTCTGACATATAAGTAATTCCATTTTCATCAAAAAGTTTTGTAATATTATCATGATTTTTGCTAAGTTTGGGTCCGTAATTTGTAATTTCTAAAAAAACATTTTTATGCTTAAGACATTCCAAGTTATCACCTTTGGGAATTATTGTTGCATTTGTATAAACAACTATTTTATCCACCTGTTTATATGTAGTTAATTTATTTACAATTTTATGTATTTCTTTATTCATAAAAGGCTCACCACCTATTACTCTAAATTCTCCTATTCCGTCTAAATTTTTCATAAGCCTTTCAATCGATCTTAAAATTATTTCTGTATTACCATTTTGAGCTTGTCCTTTATGGTAAAATTGCATCAAATTTGAGCAATCTTTACATTTCATTGAACATCTCTCGGTTATCATCACGTCAATATGTTTTACAACAAATTTATTTTTTTCTTTCAACTTAAGAACACTATATTTATGATTACTAATATATCTGCTAATTATTAGAGGTGTAAAACTAGGATAATTTTTAGAGTATTCATTTCCTTCTGAGAAATTTGTATTTTGTAACAGTTCCAAAGAATTAAAAATATTTGAAAAATTTATACTTTTAAAATATTTTACTACTGGCTCAATAAAATTATGGGCTATAAATACATAACAGTTATGTTTGTCTTTAATATTTTCAAATTCTTGATTAGACAAAGTTTTTATTCCATCATGAACTAGACCATGTTTTTTATTGTCAGAGTCTAAAAAAAAATCAACTTTAATTCCTTTTGACCTTAATGCATAATTTACATGGCAACCATTATTTCCCGCTCCATGTATGCCAACCATAGTATTTTTTGATTTTAGAATGGGCAGCAAGTCATTTATTTTATAATCTAGCATGATCGACCATTAACCTTATTTTTTATAAATATCAATCTTTTCATTATGTCCTCGTTCTTATGGATGTTTTTTGTCAAAAATTATTCTTTTAAAATAGATATTTGAAAAATATAAAACATAAGTAAATAAAAGTGTTGATAAAAGGGTATTTTTAAAAAAGGGTATAGCCAATATATAGCATTTAACTAATCCTTCTAGATTATTAGGATATAAATTTCCTAAAATCCAAACGCCAAAATTTGAAAAGATGAAAAATATTATTGATCCCGACAAACTATAAAATAATAAATTTCTATAATTAATATTTATTATAAAATTAGAAAAAAAATAATTTATTATGAAAAGTGAGAAATAAACAAAAAACATATTTTTATGAAAACCAATAAAAAAATCACTTAATAGCATAGCAAAAAATAGTATAGTTAGAGAAAAATAAAATCTTTTAAAAAAAATACCACTCATAATAGCCACCGCTATTACTGGAGTAAAATTTGGTGGATGGGGTATTAGCCTTGATATCGCAAGTAATAAAATTAATATTATTGGAACAATTTCTTGTTTTGAAAAATTAAAATAACTTATTTTGTTCATTTTTGAATTTAATTTATTATAATAAAATTCTAAATCCTAGCAATCATTTTTAAAATGGTGTTATTATACCAAATCTTACATTTCTTCCATCTTGTGAATAACCATGCGGCCTTTGATATTTTTCATCAAGTAAATTTGTGATTTTTAATGATAAAGTGCCAATATGGGTTTCTTTTGACAATGACAAATTCATAATATCAGTACTGTCAACTTTACTTATATTTGGTGCGTAATCGAAAACTTTACCATAGTGTTTATAATTATAATTTAAACTAAAAGGGCCAACTAACTCACTAAAAAAATTTTTGGAGTAAAGAATTCCATAAGTAGAATTTGGTCTATTTAATTGACTACTTCCATCTATTTTTTTACTAGATGAAATTGTATTAAAAAAAGTTAGTTTTTGATTTTTATTATCAAAAACTAAACTATTTTCAATGCCTTCCTGTTTAAGATCATCTTTAGAATTTGTATATCCTGAGCCTCCTTTAAAATTACTATCATAGAGAAGAGCATCTTTAATTAAATTTTTATAAAAAGTATTTTCTAAAGAAAAATAATTTGAAAAATAATATTTTATTTTTAGTTCATTAGTTTTGCTTTTTTCAGGATCTGCATCAGGGTTGGCTACATGTTTATATGAATCCGATCTTCCATTATTTCCATATAATTCGTAAAGACTTGGATTTCTTAAACCTGTTGAATGTGTAACACTTAAATCAAAGTTATCAAAAAATTTGCTAATATTTAATTTATAGCTTGAATTTCTTCCAGTAGTTTTGTGTTTATCGCTTCTACCATATAAAGAAAATAATAAGTTTTCTGAAAATTTATATCCAGTATTTGCAAAAAAACTCAAATTTTCTACATATCCTTTTGCAGTAGGTGAACTCCATGAACCATTGTTAGTAAAATTACCTGAATCATATTTGAATTCGCTACCATAGCCGTAAGAAATTTTATTTGAATGCTTGGTTTTTCTTTCTGCTTTCATTACAAAGGAATCACTATTATATTCGTCGAAGTATCCACTTTCCTCATATTCTCTATCATATTTGTTGTAATGAAAAATAATTAAGTTTTCAGAATTTTTTGTTATTTGACTTAAACTTGTTTGAAGAGCGTACATATTGTCATCACCAAAACCACTTGCGTCACTTGTGCTAGCGTCATAATTAGATTTAGTTCTTCTACTGTATAAAGTAGAACTAAATTTTAAATTGTCATTTATCCAACGTTTAGCATTTAAATTTATTTGATTATTTTTTGTGCTGTCATCTTCTAGAGACGCCAAACCAGAGTATCTTGAACTACCAGTTTTACTTTTTAAAGTACTGCCTTTAACGTTTAAGTGCCAACCATCATTTGTTATTTTTGTAAAGTTTCCATTTAAAATATTATTTTTTCCATTAAACCCATTAATTGAAAAAGTATTTTTATAATCAATATCGGTAATAAAATTGATTGCTCCCCCGATAGCTGAAGGACCAAAATGTGCTCCATTTGCACCTTTGTATATTTCTACTTGCTGGATAGTTTGAGCAAAATCTTGACCAAAATTATGTAGACCCTGAGTAGTTGACTGATCGTTAATTGCTATACCGTTTAATAATACTAAAGTATGGTTTGAATTAGTTCCTCTCGTAAATAAAGAAGTTAATTGTCCTCTTTGTCCATTTTGTTTCACATCAATACCATCAATCATATTTAAGATATCAACGACATCTACTGCACCATTTTTTATTATTTCTTCTCTAGTAATGATTTTTTTAAATACGCCTTTTTCTGAGTATTCCGAAGTATTTGAAGTTTTATGAATTGCGACACATGGACTGCCTTCTCTATTATCCCATTTGCAATTATTTAAACTGCTTGCACTTACGTTTGAAATTATAAAAATAAAAATTAAAATTATTTTTAAAAATACAACTAACAAATGACTCTCCTTTACTTTTTAGCCACTGTTAATTTTGAATTGTAGAACTAGACTTTTCCTGGCCTTCATTCACAGCGGACTAACTGGGTGGCGCTCGGACTTTAACCGTTGCAGGAACAGCCAATGAATTTCACACTGATTTCCCACCATGCATTTCAGTTGTAAAAATCTATACATTTTTTAAAGTTTTGTGTCAATTTGTAAAAATGTTGTTGTAATTTGTTTAAATCCAAATAATTTAGTTTTTTAATATATTTTAAAAATGGGAATAAACGTCCTTTTCTTATATCCAAATACTTTTGGAATGAACATGATTCCTCAAGCAATGGCTCTTTTCTCTTCTCTTCTAAAAAAAGAAGGCCACAATGTTGAAATATTTGACTCAACTTATTATGCAGTGGACTTTGGTATAGATTCAGACGGATCTCAAATAGAAAAATTGGCAGTTGTCCCATTTAACATGGAAGATAGAGGAATAAGAATAAAAGATACTTCATGGAAAGATGATTTACTTAAACAAGTAGAAAGATTTAAACCAGATTTAATTGGTTTATCAACAACAGAAGATATGTATGAACTCGGTGTAATGTTTTTAAATACTATAAAAGATTATAAAATTAAAAATAAAGTACCAGTCATAGCAGGAGGGGTATTCCCAACTTTTGCACCTGAAATTGTAATAAAAGAAAAATTAATAGATATAGTATGTGTAGGTGAAGGTGAAAATGCTTTATTAGAACTTTGCAAAAGAATAGAAAATAAGAAAGACTACTCCGATCTTACAAATTGTTGGGTAAAATCTATAGGTCCAGAATACCTGAAGGATAGAAATGTTATAAGAAAAAATCCAATTTCTAAACCAGTAAATATAAATTCAAATCCAATAATTGACATAAGTTTATTTGAAGAAAACAGACTTTACAGACCGATGGGCGGTAAAATTTACAAAATGTTTCCAGTAGAAACAATTAGAGGCTGTCCCTACACATGTACATTTTGCAATTCACCTGATCAAGTAGCTTTATACAATAAAGAAACAGATGGAGGTTATTTTAGAAAAAAAAGTATGGATCTAGTTTCAAAAGAATTAAAACACTTTAAGCAAAACCATGGAGTAGAATACAACTATTTTTGGGCAGATACATTTTTAGCTATGAACAAAAATGAATTTGAGGAATTTTGCGATATGTATTCTGAAATAAAAATTCCATTTTGGTTTCAAACACGACCTGAAACTATAAATGATTATAATATAAAAAAATTAAGAGAAGTTGGATTAGATAGAATATCTTTTGGAGTTGAACATGGAAATGCGAAATTTAGAAGAGAAGTCCTAGACAGGAGATGGTCAAACGAAAAAATAATTGAAAAACTAAAAATACCACATAAATATGGAGTAAAATTTAGTATCAACAACATCACAGGTTTTCCAAAAGAAACAAAAAAACTTGCTTTTGATACTGTAGAGCTGAATAGACAAATAGACTCGGACAATGCTAATATTCATACATTTGTTCCATTTCATGGAACGCCATTAAGAAGACTTTGTGAAGAATTAGGATATATAAAACCAGAGACAATAACTAAATGTATAACTGCAGATCCAATTATGAATATGCCTCAATATCCAAGACACGAAATTAAAGAAATGACAAAATGTTTTAATTTATATGTCAAGTTTCCAAAAAATAGATGGAAAGAAATTGAAAGAGCAGAAAAAGATGATGATGAAGGTAATAAAATTTTTAAAGAATTAAGTGAAGAATACCTTGAAAAATATATGCCTGCACCCAATGCAGACCCCCATGGTGGTATAGAAGATTTTATTGATGCTGAGAAACTAGATCATTGTATACCTGTTCCAAGAACTAAAAGGAAGATATCTAAATCATCAAATGAAGATGAAATGGTTTAATTAAATGTCATGGTATATTTAATGTGGATAATATGATTTTAGGATTAATACCTTCTCGCCTTCATTCAACTAGATTAAAAAAAAAACCCTTACTAGAAATAGACGGACTGCCAATTATTGTTCATACTCTTAAAAGGTCTATGTTGTCTAAAAAACTTGATAAAGTTATTGTTTGTACAGATAGTCAAGAAATAGTAAATGCAGTCAAAAATAATGGTGGCGAAGCTATAATAACATCTTCTGAACATAAAAATGGAACAGAAAGAATAGCCGAAGTTGCAAAAAATTTTCAAGCTGATTTGATAGTAGATATCCAAGGAGATGAACCATTGGTTAACCCAAGTGACATTGATCAAGTTATTAACTTTCATCAAAAAAATAATCATTTTGATGTGGTTCTTCCATGTGTAAAAACCGACAACCCTGAAAGTAGACATGTAATTAAAGTAATTAAAACTAAAGGAAATAAAGTTTTATATTTTAGTAGGTCCAAAATACCTTTTATATTTAAAACACAACCTAAATTTTATTTAAAGGATCTTTCAGTAATTTCTTTTAAACCACAGAAATTACAAGAATTTTCTAAATTGGAAGAAAGTCAACTCGAAGCCACAGAAGGTATTGAGTTATTAAGAGCTTTAGAAAATGACTTTAATTTAGGAACCTTGCTATTAGAAGGCAGACCATTTTCAATTGATGTTAATGAGGATTTAATGAAAGCTATTGACATAATGCCTAAAGATGCAATTAGAAAATTATATTAGTGATAGGCAATATTAAACTTATACTTTTTGATCTAGATGGAGTTTTGATTAACTCGATTACTAATATGGAAACATCATGGAAAAAAGTCCAAAAAGATTTTAATTTAAGTATAAGTTTTAATAAGTATTCCAAACATATAGGATTGCCATTCAAAAATATACTTAAAAAAATTGGTGTTAAAAAAGATTTTGATAAAATAGAAAAGTGTTACCAGTTTCACTCAATCAAAAGTATTAATAAAATAAAAATGTATCCTAACGTCAAAACAACATTAAAAACTTTGAAAAAATTAAATATTAAAGTAGGTATAGTTACCTCAAAGGATAGAAAAAGAACTTTGAAATTATTAAAAAAAAATAAATTAAATTTTGAAATAATTGTTACACCAAAAAAAAATCTTAGAGGAAAGCCTAATCCTGATCAATTGAAAAAAGCAATTAAAATTGCAAAGATTGATAAAAAAAATACAGTGTATGTTGGTGATATGCTAGTCGATTTTAAGGCTGCAAAAAATTCCAATATTAATTATATTCACACTGAGTATGGTTATGGAAAAAAAAATAAAATTTATAAATATTCAATAAAAAGATTTAATGATATAATTCAACTGGTTGCATAAATAATATTTTAATGACAGAGATAGAAAAAAAATTTTTTGATCCTAATATAAATAGAAAAGCAGCTATAAGTGATAAAAACTTAATTTTTTTTAAAAATTCAAAAATTCCAATGCCATCAGTTATTGAAATTAGTAACTCAGGAATGTGCAACAGAAAATGTGCATTTTGTCCGAGGAGTGCTCCTGATTACAAAGATGTAAATGAATTTATTACTGATGAACTACATAATAAAATTTATAATGAATTAAAATTAAATAATTATTCTGGATCTATAATTTATTCAGGTTTTGTAGAACCTTTGCTTGATAAAAGAATTTATAGACATTTAAAAGATATAAGAAGCAAATTACCAGATGCAAATATAGAAGTAATAACTAATGGTGATCCTTTAAATAAAAAAAGAATAATAAAACTTTTTGAATCAGGTATTTCAGTTTTATTAATAAGTGTTTATGACGGTGAAAAAGAATACCAGCAATTTGAAAAAATGATGTCAGAATTAAAGTTAAATAAAAAAAAATACGTAATAAGAAAACGTTATTATGGTGAGGACAAAGATTTTGGAATGACTTTAAGTAATAGAGCCGGAATGCTGGAAAATGCAGAATTTAAAATCAGTCCTTTAAAAAAAAGTTTAAACCTAAAATGTACTTATCCATCATATACTTTTTTTATTGATTACAATGGAGATGTACTAATGTGTTCACATGATTGGGGAAAAAAAATGATAATGGGCAATATAAGCAAAAATTCTATAGAAGAAATTTGGAATTCTAAAAAATTTAACTTTGCTAGAAAAAAACTAAACAATGCAGATAGAAATTTTTCTCCCTGCAATGTTTGTGATGTAAAAGGTAACCTAATAGGCAATAAACATGCAGAATATTGGAGTAAATTAAATGAATAAAAAAAAAATATTAATACTTGGTGGAAGCTCAGATATTGGTGTTGAAGTAATTAAAAAATTTTTATTAAATGGTTGGGAAATATTGGCACATTATAATAAAAATAAAAAAGTTTTTGATAATTTTAATAGCAAAAAAATAGAAAAATTTAAATTTGATTTAAGAAAAATTAACAAATTTGAATCGTTTGTTAAAAAAAGTAAAATATTTAATAATATTAATGCTTATGTATCATTAATAGGATATGAAAAACCTTGTGAATTTAAAAATATTACAATTAAAGAAGTAAACAATCATATTAACGCAAACTATCTGTCAAACTTAATTATTTTAAAAAAAATTCTTCCGAAAATGAAATTAAAAAATTTTGGAAGAGTTCTTTTAACTTCGAGCACAGGTGTAAAATTTGGTGGAGGCAAAAAAACAATATTATATTCATTGTCAAAGTTCATGAATGAGTTTTTTTTTTCAAGTTATAAGGAATATTATAATAAAAATGTTTATATAAATGTTTTAAAAATTGGCGTTACAAATACAAAAATCCATAAAAATATAAAAGGTAAAAATTTAAAAAAAAGAGTGAATTTAGTTCCCATAAAAAGGATGGCATCCACAAAAGAAGTTGCAAATTACATATATCATTATGCATCCGAAAAAAATTCACTCACAACAAAACAGGTTATTGATATAACTGGTGGAGAATAAAATAATATTAGATTATATTATCTAATAACTTAAAAAATATATTCATATTTTTTTTGTTTGTGGTTGTAATATTAATGTATTTTTCAAATGGTCTAGGGTATTTATAATTTATAAATACCCTCTTTTTTTCCATGTATCTACCAATCTTTTGAACAGCATTGGAATTATCTAGTTTTATTGACACTGAATTTCCTTTAAACCCGTATGATTTTATGTTTCGCTTTTCAAATTCTTTATGAGCAAAATTTCTAGCTTGTATTATATCGAGTTTTCTTTTTTTTAATCTATTATTATTATTTAAAAACATAAGAGCTGTGTTAATTGATTGCTGAGGTAATTCTATAGCCAATCTGAAAGTTTCAATTTCTTTTTTAAGTTTTTTATTTGCTAGTAAATAGCCTATTCTTAAACCTGGCATACCAAAAGTTTTTGAAAAGGATCTTAAAACTATAAGATTATCATATTTATTAATTAAACTTATTGATGTTTCTCCCCCAAGGCCTTGATAAACTTCGTCTAACAAAACCAAAATTTTTTTCTTTGAGCAAAATTTTAATATTTTTTTAATATCTTGCAACTTAAAATTTTTTTCAAAGGGATGTGACGGATTTACTAATATAAAAAATTTAATTTTTTCTTTTTTTAAAAAATTAATTAAAAAATCTGCATTTATTTTTTTATCTTGATCAGGAAATATATTAAAATTTTTAACTTTAAAATTAAAAATTTTAACATATATGTGGTACATAAAATAATTTGGAACACCAAAAGAAATTTTATTTTTCCCAAATTTCATAGAATACCATAAAAAAATATCTTTTATTAAGCTTTCCGCCCCCAAACCAACAATTAAATTATTTGAAGAAATGTTATGAAATTTTGATATTTTTTTTAGCAAAGGAATTGTCTCAGGATAATAATTATAAACAGAGTCTTTTGATTTTAATTTACCAAAAGAAGTGCCAAATTCGGCTCGATTTAATCTAATACTTTTTTTTAAATTGGCACTTTTTTTTCTAATTCTTTCAATAGGGGTAAACACAGTTTGTTTATTTATAGACTATTAATTCTTTTAAGTAATTCTCTTTTTTCATATTTCATTCTTGCTTTTCTATTAAATGATACAATTTTTTCAATATTTGCTTTTAAAAAATCTTGCTCAGAAGACATATCATATAATAATATTTTTCTATCACTTGGAGAAATATTGTGAGCAGAACCATGAATTAATAAACTATGGAAAAAAATGCATGAACCTTTTTTTTCATTAAGAGATATCGGTTTACATCTTTTGAAAATTTTATCTAACATATTTGGATCAATAAAATATTTTTGTAGAGAGTTAATATTCATAAATTTTGTATGTTTGAATAATTTTTTATGTGAACTGGGAAATATCCATAATCCCCCGTTTAAATGAGCATGATCATCTAAAAAAATCATACAATTTAAAAGATTGCTGCTTTTAAAACCTAAACCTTTCCAGTAAATATAATCTTGATGGAAATATTCCACTGAACCTTTCCATCTATTTTTTAGGTTTGATTTAGCATTCCAACAAATAATTTTATTGCTATTAAGCAAAGTTTTGGCGCTACTCTGGAACCATCTTTTTTTTTCGATAACTCTCTCAAAAACTTTATCTTTATGTAATGAGTGGATTAGCGCCTTTTTAAAACCAGGTTCACTCAATCCTCTTCCATCTTTTTGTTTTTTTGCCAAAAATTCAAGTCTTTTATTGATGATATTAATGTCTTTTTTTTGTAAAACATTTCTTATAATTACATAGCCATACTTATTAAAATGTTTTATATGTGATTTATTAATATAATTTTTTTTCACTTTATTGCCGTAATTAATATATATTTAAAAAAATACAATACTAATTTTATAAATATTTGTATAGTTATCAATTTATTTGAGCCATGTTTAATAACCTACTTTTAAAAAAAATATACTTCATACTAGGGAAAAAAAATATATTTAAATTATATATTGTATTATTTTTAACACTTATAAATACTTTTTTTGAATTAATCACAATCGGTTTAATAATTCCTATTTTAGCAATATTTGTTGATCAAAATTATGAAAAATATTTTGAAATTTTTCCAGCAATTAGTAAAATTTCTGAGTCAAAACTATTAATATATATTTTTATTATAATAACTTTAATTTATCTAATAAAATGTTTTATTAATATTTTTTCAGTATACCTAAGAAGTAAATTTTGTTGGAATTTATATAAAAATTTATCACAAAATATTTTTCATAATTACATTAAAGAAGATTATCTTGTGCACATTAATTCTCATTCATCAGAAAAATTAAATAATATAAGGGGTGAAGCTAGTATATTTTCACAGGGTGTAATTTGGAATGTTATTGATTTAGTAATTGATATAATATTAATAAGTTCAATATCTATTTTCTTATTATTTTATAATTTTCAATTGTCTTTTTTTGTAATTGCATTTCTTATAATACTAGGTCATTTTTGGAATAGATTTTATAATGATCATTTAGAAAAAATAGGAAAAAAACGTGAAATTCACGCAAAAGGAACAATTAAAGAGATACAAAATAGCTTTGGAAATTTTAGAGAGACAACGATTTTTAATTTAAGAAAATTATTTTCAGATAGATTTGAGTTACACAATAGAGAATTTTCATCAGTTGCTATTAAAAAAGATTTTATTATACAAATACCAAGATTTTTATTAGAGCTATTAAGTATTATTGGAGTTTTATCAATATTCTTTGTATTAATAAAAAGCAACATTCCTCTTCCAGAAATTTTAGTTTTGTTAGGTGTTTTTGTTTTTGCAATTGTAAGAATGCTTCCTTCGGTAACAAAAATTATAAAATCGATACAAACAATAAAATTTAATAATGTTGTCATTGATAAAATGTACAATCAACTTCTTAATTCCAATAACTTAGATATAAATTTTGATAAAAAAAATTATGATAGACTAGATTTTAAAAAAATATCGGTGAAAAATTTGAACTATAAATACCCAACAAGTGAAAATTATATTTTAAAGGATATAAATTTAAACATCTCCAAAGGTGATAAAATAGGAATTGTCGGAACAACAGGAAGTGGCAAGTCTACTTTAATTAATATTATTACAGGTCTTTTAAATTCTGAAGGTGAAAATTTTAAAATTGACGATTTTAAATTGAATAAAGAAAAAATCTTATCATGGCAGTCAAATATTGGATATGTTTCTCATGATGTTTTTTTATTAGATGAAACTTTAGGATATAATATATCTTTAAAAGAAAACTATAAAACTGAAAAAGAAAAATTATTTGATTTATTAAAAAAAGTTGAACTATTTGAATTTGTAGAAAAACAACCTCTAAAATTAGATTTTTTAGTTGGTGAAAAAGGTGGAAAATTGTCAAGAGGCCAAATGCAAAGGCTCGGAATTGCTAGAGCTTTATATATAAATCCAGCAGTTTTAATTTTTGATGAAGCCACAAGCGCCCTGGATACACATGTAGAGAGAATGATTTTGCAAAAGCTTTATAAAAATAATGAAAACCTTACAATAATCTCGGTTTCGCATAGAAAGAGTGCTTTAGAATTTTGTGATAAAATTTTTGAAATTAATAATGGACAGTTAAAAAAAATTGTTAATAAATGAAATTTTTTAATTTATTAGAAGCAAGATATCTGAACCATAAAATGAAGGCGAAATGGTTTCAATTTTAACAAAAAGAACTATTTAAAAAAAAGTATGAGAGGTAAAATTTATGGAGTAATAACCGCTTCAAAGAATCCTTATTATTCATACAACGTGCAGAAAAATTTATATGATTATTTATCAAGAAAAATAGGTAAATTTTATATACTTGACCTTAACAATTTTTTAATCTTTAAAAATAAAGCAGAAGAATATAAATTAAATAAATTTCCTAAAAATATAAAATACTTTAAGCCAAAAAATTATTTAGAATTAAAAAAATTTTTAACAAATGTAGATTTTGTAGCCTTTAACTCTGTTGGAAGAAGTTTTAATTATTATTATATTCTTTTTTTAATTAAATTTTACAATATAAAATTGGTCTTATTATTAAATGTAATTGCCCTTGGAAATAGAAGTGATTATCCTATTTTTAATTTTAAAAATTTTTTAAAAAAAATATTTCTTAAATTTGATTTTATTATATTTAGAATATTAGTTTTTTTAAATATTTTTCCTAATATTGATTTGCTTTTAACTTCAGAACAAAAAACAATTAATTTAATAAAAAGAAAGTACTTTTTTCATAGATTAAAAAAAATTACGACATCAATAAATTTTACTTATTTTAAAAAAATTGCATTAGTTGGAAATAGAGAAACAAATTTTTCCCTAGAAACAAAATTTATAACTTTTGTAGATTCAAATTTTTATCACTCAGATAGACTTTCAAGAGATTCAAATATAAGCAAAGATTGTGAAAAAAAATACTTCAAGAAATTAAAATTTTTTTTAAAAAACATCAAACAAAAATATAAAAAACCTTTAATAATTTGTTTACATCCAGGCTCAGATTATCAATTATATAAAAGTTATTTAAAAGGCCTGAATATAAAAAAACAAAATTCACTATATTATATTTCAAAATCTAGTTTATGTATATTTCATGAATCAAGTTTAATTTTAGATGCTTTTAACCTTAATAAGAAAATTTTAATTTTGAAAAGTGAAACATTAGGTGATTATTATAAGTTAAGAATAAATGAATATATTAAAGTATTTAAGCTTTCTTACTTAAATTTAGATTTAAAAGAAAATAACCTAACAAAAAAATTAAATATATTAAAAGTTAAATCAAGTAAAAAAAAAAATAAGTCATATAAAACAAATAAAAAAATTTTTTTTTTAATAAATAAATTGTTCTGAAAGATCAAATGAATTTAAAATTTTCCAAGACTTGCCATAAAAGTATTGAGCCTAATAGAAATACATTGGTGTCAAAAATCCAAAATAAAAATGCATTCTATGTTTTTTAATCCTATAATAGAAATTGAAGGACAAAGAAAAGGTTTCCATATGGCTATTTCTGTAAATTTAAAGTTATTCAAGAGGCAAAAAAGAAATAAAATCAATAAAAAATATAATAAATATACATACAAAGAAAATTTATTAGATATTATTTTAAATAAGTTTTATAAAATTACTAACATTATAAAAATAAATTAAATGAATTTTTTAAAAAATTTATTATTAAAACTTTCAAATAAAAGGTCTATTGATCAAATAAATAAAAATAAATCTATTCTAACATTAAAAAATATTTTAAGCGAACCCAAATTTCAAAGTGATAAAAATCTTTTAAAACATGGTTATAAAATTTTTTCACAACAAGATGAAGATGGAATAATTGATGAAATATTTAAAAGAATAGAATCAAAAACAAAAATATTTGTTGAAATTGGTGTGGAGACTGGAATCGAATGTAATACAACAAATCTTTTATATCAAAACTGGTCAGGTTTGTGGATTGAGTCAAACACAGATTATGTTGAAACAATAAAAAATAATTTTTCAAAATTTTTAAAATCAAATTTAAAAGTACATAATTCTAAAGCTCTACCATCTAATATAAACGATATTTTGGAAAAATATTATGATATTGGTTCAGAAGTAGACCTGTTATCAATTGATATTGGTGTTCATACATTTCACACACTAGAGGCAATTAAAAATATAAATCCAAGAGTAATTGTAACTGAATACAACGCAAAATATGGCCCAAAAATAAATTGGAAAGTTGATTATGATGCTGATGCCGAATGGGACAAAACAGATTATTTTGGAGGGTCTTTATCTGCATTTGTTGAAATTCTTAAAAATAAGAATTACTCATTAGTTGGGTGCAACATCACTGGCGTTAATGCTTTTTTTGTAAGAAATGATGAACTTAAAGATAAATTTGAAAAAAATTATTCTAGCATATTTCATTATCAACCAGATAGGTATTGGCTTAAAAAAGCATTTGATAAAAGTTATAAATCAAGAATTAAATAAAGTTTGTATTTAAATTATGCCAGATAGCAAAAATCGTTTTGAAGATATTAAATTTTTTTTAAGAGAAAATAGCATTAAATTTGATACAGACTTTAATCTTTCCAAAAAATCATGGTTAAAGGCTGGAGGCCAATTTAAATTATATATTCAACCAAACAATCTACAAAGTTTAAAAATATGTATAAATTATTTTAAAGAAATAAATATAAAATTTTATGTAGTAGGAAATTTATCAAATATAATTTTTAGAGACGGTGAAATTTATACTCCTATAATAAATTTAAAAAATATGGACAATATTGAAGTTTTATCTCTCCAAGGTGAAAATATTGAAATTAATGCTTTTTCTGGTCTTTCCATATTTAAATTAGCCAACTATGTTTCATATAATTTGGGTATTTGTGGTTTAGAAGGTCTAGTTGGTATTCCGGGATCTTTAGGAGGAGGAATTTATATGAATGCATCTTCTTATGAATCTTATATTTCTGAATTTATAACTGAGGTAAAAGTAATAGATGAAAATTCAAATGTTTTTGATTTAAAAAAAAATGATATTTTTTTTGAATGGAGATCTTCAATATTTCACAGAAAAAAAAATCTGTTAATTGTATCGGCAAAGTTCAAATTTCCAAAAAAAAATAAAGTTGAAAAAAAAGCAATTGACAAAAATATTAAAAAAGTCAAAGAACATAGGTTTTATTTTCAAGAAAAAAACAAACCTAATCTAGGAAGTCTTTTTGCAACAAAAAATCTTTATGAAGATATAAAAAATGTAAATATGATTTTTAAAATTTTAAACTTGTTAAACAACTTAATAACAAGAATAATTGTTAAGTTTTTCGGTTCAAAAATGCTTGTAAATTATAGAAAATATATAACAAAGATTTATGCTATTTTTTTGGGCGTTAATAAAAATAGTGGATTTAAAATTTCCGAGAGAACAATTAATTGTTTAGTAAATGTTGGTTCAGAAAATTCAAATCAAGCAATACAATTAATAAAAAAAATGCAAAAAAAAATTAATTATACTCAAAAATTAGAAAATATAATTATAGAAAATATAGAATAAATGAAAACAGAAATTGTAACTTTTTATTGGAGTAATAACTATGGCGCTTTATTGCAAGCTGTAACATTAAAAGAATATTTGAAAAAATTTCATAATCAAGATGTATCCTTTAATAACTATTTACCAAAAAAATTAATTTATAAAGAAAATATAAGTCAGTTGAATAGAAATAATTTAAAATTTATTTTAAGGATAATTCAAAAAAAATATTTATTATATAAATGGAAATTAAACATAGCAAAATTTGATAAACCAAACTTAAACTATAATAAAAAAGATATTGATTTATACATTTATGGGAGTGATGAAATTTGGAATTATACAAGTCCTTTTACAGGATTTGATCCTTTTTTCTTTGGCAAGGGAAATGACAAAAAGAAAATTTCATATGCAGCAAGTTTAGGAAATGCATCATTAAAAAATACAAATTATTTAGATGAAATTAAAAATTGTCTTAAAAAATTTACCCACATCTCAGTAAGAGACGATAACACGCAAAAGTTTGTTAAATATTGTATTAATATAAATCCAAAAATAGTTTTAGACCCATGCTTTTTATGCACACCTGATTTTATTTCTGGTGAAAATCCGAAAATTAAAAATTTAAGTAGTCAGAAATATATTTTAATTTATGGGAATTATTTTACTAATAATGACATATCAAAAATTATAGAATTTTCAAAAAAAAATGAAATGAATTTAATTTCAACAGGTTTTTATAATAAATGGTCTGATAAAAATATCTTAAATTGTGATCCTAATGATTTTATATATTTGGTAAAAAACTCTGAATTTGTTTTTACTTCAATGTTCCATGGAGTTATGTTGTCCTATAAATATAAAAAAAACTTTTGGATTTCTCAAGACCCGTATAGATCAAATAAACTAAATTATTTTGTTAATTATTTGGATTTAGCAAACAGATATATTGATGTTTTGGGAAAAATAGAAATAGATTATAATTTAAATAGAAATAAATTTGAAGATTGGCTAAGTATTTCAAAAAATTTTTTAACTAAAAGTTTATCAGATAAATGAAAATATTAATTACTGGTGTCGCAGGTTTTATTGGATTTAATATCGCAAATAAACTTTTGGATAAAAATAAGATTGTTTATGGAATAGATAATATCGACCCCTATTACAGCATTAAATTAAAGAAAAGTAGAATAAATCATTTAAAAAAAAAAAAAAATTTTTTTTTCTTTAAAACAGATATTACAAATTATACAAAATTAAAATCTAAAATAAAAAATTTAAATATAGACTACGTATTTCATTTTGCAGCTCAGCCCGGTGTAAGATATTCTTTAATAAATCCAAAAAAATATTACCTAGTAAACGTAAAAGGTTTTCAAAATTTATGTAAATGTATTATTAAAAAAAATGTTAAATTGTTTATTTATGCCTCATCCAGTTCAGTATATGGGGACCAAAAAAAATTTCCTATTAAAGAAAATGCAATTTTAAAGGCTAAAAATCCTTATGCATTAAGTAAAACAACAAATGAAAAAAATGCAGAGACTTATAGTAAAAGTTTTAATTTACAATTTGTCGGATTAAGATTTTTTACAGTTTACGGTGAGTGGGGTAGGCCCGATATGTTTATTTATAAACTATTAAATTCAATAAAAAGTAATAGGAGTTTTTTTTTAAATAATTCTGGAAACCACTACAGAGATTTTACGTATATAAAAGATGTTACTGACATTTGTTCAAAATTAATTACAAAAAAAATAAAAAAAAAACATTCCATATTTAATGTTTGTGCATCAAATCAAATAAATATATTAGATTTAACAAAAAAAATTACAAAAAAATTTTTTAATACAAAAATTAAAAATATTAAAGCAAACAAAGCAGATGTTTATAGAACATTTGGTGATAATAAAAAAATTAAAAAATTTCTAAAATTAAAAAAATTTACAAATATTAATTTGGGTTTAAAAAAAACTATAGAATGGCACAACCTAAATTATAAATATTTAAAATAATTTTTTTAAAAAAAATTTAATTATAGCATTTAAAAAGACAATATAGACAAAAATTATATTTTGATTATTATCTAATCTTATTTTGGTTTCTTCTAACAAATGTTGAAAGAAAGAAAATTTACTTGAATATCCGCCAGATTGAACGATTCCAATCAAATTATTTTTACTAGTCGCACTACCTTTAAATTTTTTTTTTATAATAGCTTTATAATAAATATCATAATCTGAAGATATTCTGTATTTTGTACTAAATTTTCCCATGTCTAATAGTTTATTTCTTTTAATAAAAAAACCTGTTGAATGTGCAGTTGCAAAATCAAAATTATATAATAATCTTTTTGGATTATAGCCATATTTTAAAACAGATTTAGTTAAGTAGTGCCTTTTCACTGTTCCAAATACAAAATCTAAATTTTTTAATGAATTAAATTTTTTTGATACTAGTTTTAGTGCATTTTTAGTTAAAGTATCCCCAGAGTTAACAAATACAATAATTTCACCTTTTGCTAAATCAATACCCCTATTCATTGCATAGTAAATTCCTTTATCTTTCTTTGAGACTAAGCGATTAATATATTTTTTCATAAGTAAAATTTTATTAACAGTATTATCTTTTGATAGACCATCAATAATTATATATTCGTAATTTTTATAAGTTTGATTTGATATACTTGAAATAGTTTTTAATATGTATTTTTCATCATTTTTAACTACAGTAATAATAGAAAAAAAAGGATTATTTTTTCTTCGAATTATCATATTTTTTTTTATACTCATTATTGATATAATTCTAAATTGTCTAAATTAAGAATTTTTTTATCTATATATAAAATAGATTTATTATCAATTGTTATATATTTTTATTGATATAAAAGAATTAAATAAAAAAAAGATTAAAAAGATATATTTTAGCTTTTAAAATATTTTTGATTATTATTAAATAATCTTTGAGTTAATTAATTTATGGAGACTTATAATAAAAAAATAAAAAATTTTATGTTTGAGGAAATTTCAAATATAAAAAAACCTAGATTTTTAGAATTCGGAGTAAAAGAAGGCAGGTCTACCAAATTTTTTTTAGATTTATGCGAGCTAAATGATGGAGAATTAACTTCTATAGATAAAGATGATTATTCAAATTTATTTGATAGCAAAAAATGGAAATTTATAAAATCGAGAGACGATAATTTTGTTTATTTAGATAAAATTTTATTAGATTATTATGATGTAATTTATTTAGATAGTTTACATGAAGCAGACCATGTGGAAAAGATTTTCTATCATTATTATAGTAAACTAAAAAATAATGGATATTTTTTTATAGATGATATTTCTTGGTTGCCATATTTAATTAATAAAGATAGGGACAGTTTTTATTGTGAAGTTAACAATTATGAAACATTTAAAAGATTAATAGAAATTTACAATAGCAATGAAGATAATTTTGATATTTATTTTTCATTTGTTTCATCCGGAATTTGTAAAATAAAAAAGAAAAATGAAAATTTAAACCAATTTAGTAAAATAAAAAAACGTAATTTTTCAATAAAAAGTTTAATTAGAAAATTTATAAAAAAAAAATAATTTAAAGTATTCTATACTATTGATTTTGTATGAAAAAAAATATTCTATTTGAACATTCTATTTTTTTACATCAAAAAACAGGTGGTATTTCAAAATATATCTATAATTTAAATGAATATTTAAACAAAAATAATTTTAAATCATTAATATACTCTCCATTAACTATTAACGACAATCTTAAGCAGAAAAATAAAAATAATGTTTTTTTTATTAGATTTAAAAAGATTCCAATTTTTTTTACAAAAATATTTTATGCAATAAATAATATTTTGACACTATTAAAAATAGTTATTTATAAACCAGATATACTTCATTATTCGTATTATAATAATTTTTTTTTAAGTATTGTAAATAAACCATCGGTTTTAACGGTTTATGATTTAATACACGAAAAAATAAAATCAAAAAATTACAAATTTTACAAAAGTAAGTTAGTTAAAAAAGTAAATAAAATTATATGCATTTCTAATCAAACAAAAAATGATTTAATAAAATATTACAATGTAAAAGCTAATAAAATTTCTGTTATTTATCTTGGCATTAATCAAAAAAAGATTTTAAGAAAGAAAAAAAAATTTATATTATTTGTTGGTCATAGAGAAGGATATAAAAATTTTAATAATTTGATAAAAGCTTACGGTAAATCACAATATTTAAAAAAAAATTATAAATTAATAGTATTTGGTCTAAGTAATTTTAATGAATATGAAAAAAATTTAATTAAAAAGCATGATGTTGTTAACAATGTTTTTTTTAAGAATGGCAATGATAATTATTTAAATTCACTTTATTCTAAAGCAACTGTATTTGTATTTCCTAGTTATTATGAAGGATTTGGAATACCTATTTTAGAAGCAATGAGATGTGGATGTCCAATTGCATGCAGTAATATTGATGTTTTTAGAGAAATTTCAAACAATTCTTGTATTTATTTTAATCCAAAAAACGACCAAAGTATAAAAAAATCTATTGAAAAAATTGCTAAATCAAAAAAATTACAAAATAAACTCGTAAGAAAAGGTTTTTCAAATATAAAAAAATATACATGGGAAAAATGCGCTAAAGAAACCATTAAAGTGTATAATAATTTATGATTAAAAAAAAATTACTATGTTGTCTTACTGGTGACACGGGAAGTTTAGGTAAAGTAATTAAAAATAAAAATAAAAATAAAAATAAAAATTTTAAATTTTCTTTTTATAAACACGATATAAGAAATAGAAAAAAAGTCTTTGAATGGATAGAAAAGAATAATCCAGATTTACTTATTCATTTGGCAGCTATTGTTCCTATAAAAAAAGTAGAAAAAAATCGCAAATATGCATTAGAAGTAAACTATTATGGTACAAAAAATATTGTAGATGCTATATTAAAATCTAATATTAAATGGTTTTTTTTTGCATCAACTTCACATGTTTATAGTTCAAATTGGAAAAAAATATCAGAAAAAACAGCGACCAAACCAGCATCTTTTTATGGTAGCACAAAATTAAAAGCTGAAAAATATATAACTAATAAATTAGAAACAAGCGGAATTAAGTATTGTATAGGACGAATATTTAGTACTGCAAATATTCAACAAAAGAAAAATTTTTTAGTTCCTGATCTAATATATAAAATAAAAAATTCGAAAAAAAAAATAATATTGGATAATTTAAATCATTATAGAGATTTTATATCTATGGAAAAAATTAATAAAATAATTTTTGCTTTATTTAAAAATAATTTTTCAGGAGTAATTAATATTGGATCGGGAAAAAAAATTTATTTAGCAGATATTGCAAAACAAATTTTAAAAAAATATAGGAAAAATGCCTTTTTTATAAAGAACAAAACTCAAACTACATTCTGTGCAAACAATACAAAACTTAAGAAATATTATAAAGCTAAAGTTGTCACAAATTTGAAAGAAATTATTTCTTGATTAATTAACTTAATATTTTATTTATTATTAATGCTTTTATTTTACCTTCCTTTAATAACTATATCATTGTTAGGATATGGGTATACGATTAGTGATAAAATATTAAATTTAAAAAATGAAAATATTGGTATTTATGGGATAAATGGAATATTTTCAATTATTTTAATTTCATACATTTCAACACAATTTATTGCACATACTAAAATTTTTAATTTTTTTATTTTAATTTTAGGAATAATTTTCTTTTTAATTTTTTTAAAAAAAATCATAATTAATAAAAAAGATTTAGTTCTTTTTTCATCTTTATTAGTAGTAAGTCTAATATTTATTTTAGTTGGAAAGAATCACGATGATTTTTACTATTATCATTTTCCATACATCTTAAACCTAACAGAATTTCCTCATCAAATTGGCTTAGGCAATCTTAATCATGGTTTCAAAACTCATTCATCAATTTTTTTATTAAATTCCATGTTTCATTTACCAGGTACAAATTACAATCTTTTTAACTTGGGCGCCGCATATTTTTGGTTATTTTCAAACTTTATTCTGATTAAATTTTTGTTAGATAAAAAAATACAAAAGAATTATTTGTTTATTAATTTTTTTGTACTTTCATCAATAATATTAATAAATATTTTTTTTTATAGATTGGGAGAGCACGGAACAGACCGTTCAGCAATGATTTTAATTTTACTATTATTTATTTTAATTTTATTTTTTATTAATGATAATTCAAAAAAAATTGATCATAACAATTTAATCAAAATGACAATTATATTTTCTTTAATTATAAGCTTGAAAGCTTTTTATATTATTTACCTATTATTGTTATTTCCAATACTTTTTAAAATTTATGAGAGGGAAAAAAGTATTAAAATTATTTTTAATTATGCTTTTCTCCTTTCCTTTGCATTAATTTTTTTAACTATTTTAACTAATTTTTTTAATACAGGTTGTTTGCTTTTTCCAGAACCAAAAACTTGTTTTACATTGATGCCTTGGTCTTTAAATTTAAATGATATTAATTATCTAAACATTCATTATGAAAATTGGGCAAAAGCTGGATCTGGTGCTGGATATGAAAATATAAATAAGGAAGAATATATTTCAAATTTAAATTGGATTTCAAATTGGATAGATAAATATTTTTTTACTAAAGTAAGCGACTACATATTGTCATTATTACTAATAATTATAATATTTTTTGTTATTTTTAAAAAAAATAAAATTAAAAAAAAGATTTTAAGAAATTATAAGTTTTTATATTTTATTGTAATATTTATTTTTTTTATATGGTTTTTAAAACACCCTTCATTGAGATATGGAGGGTACCACTTATTTTTAATAATTTTTTTTCTACCCTTAAGTTTATACTTAGAAAATTATTCATTTAAATTAGTTAATCTTCATAAAAAATTAATTATATTTTTAATAGTAATTTTAATTGTTTTTACTTATCGAAATATTCATAGACTGAACAAAGAATTTAAAATTTATTCATATAATCCATTTGTAGAATTTAATTATTCTATACATCAAGATGGATTTAGAATTAGTAAAAGATTTACAAAAATGATTAAAAATACCAATCTTTGTAATAATAAATCAGAGAAATGTAATTCGGAAATGTATCAACTAAAAAAAATTTACAAAAATAGATTTATAATCATAAATGAATAGTAATAAGACATTTTAATTAATATAATTCTTTTTAATTTTATTTTTTAAAATTATAGAAAAGTTAATCCAAAAAATTGACGCTGTAAAACTTGTAAAAAAACTTCCAGATGGGATTGCTGGCATTATGGTAGCCAATGTAAATAAAGATGCGGAAAGTAAATATAGATTTTTATTTTTGTTATAAATAATAAATCCATTAGTTATATAATATATTAATAACAAAATAAGCATTAAATATCCAACAAGACCTAATTCTGATAAAAATTCAAAATGAATTTGATGTGGATGGGGTGCCCAAACATTTCTTTCATTATTAATATTGTATTCTTTTTTATGACTTTCATTTCTAAAATTTTTAAATCCTATTCCAAAAAATTTGTGTTGCTTAAAAACTTCTATACTCGTAATGTAATGTAGCCCATGTTTATTTGTTTTTAGATAATTAAGAAATCCAAAATTATTAATTCGTAGAAATATGTCATCGTAAAATCTTGTTTTTGT